>SXGQ01443284.1_pt1 | contig 64735 bp, 55 predicted proteins | sample 3178371 | NCBI WGS metagenome assembly SXGQ01 (sample SAMN11356859, study PRJNA531348) | freshwater metagenome | isolation source: freshwater sample F1-20 | place: China: Fuxian Lake, Yuxi | collected 2017-12-25
TAGAACCTATTTAGTAAATGAATTTAGGACATCTAAACTATGTAATTGTTGCAATTGCGAAATATCACCATTTATGATAAGACAAAGTCATAAACCAAATGATATCAAAGTTAATAAAAAAATAACTGTTAATGGATTACTTTCTCATCAAGAGGATAAGCAGAAATGCGAGATAATTCATAATAGAGATAAGAACGCTGTTCAAAATATGTTAAATATTGTAAAGAGTATATTTACAATAGGAAGAAGACCCGGCATATTTACAAGAATTCATACATAGTCCACGCTATGTTATAACCAAATTTTTACTACCTTTGGATATTTATTTTGCTGTTAAATCGGCGTTTTAAATGTCCAAAGGTGTAAAAATAAAATTAAAATAGAAAAAGAAAAGGCTAAACTAAAAAACAAACAGAAAAATTTAATAACAAAACCCAAAGTTTCTAAAGTTTCTAAAGCAACTACAACAAAATCTAAAAAGCTAACTAATAAATGAGTATTATGATGAGCATAATACACAACTATCACCATTGTCTTCTGCGCATCTTAATCTTTTTTTAGCAAATTCAGGGTCAATTGTGAATTGCTGAGTTTTCGCTTTTGGTTTTGTTCGCAAATAATAAGAACCTGTTTTAAGTCCTTTTGAATGTCCGTAAAAATGCATTGATGACAATTTTTGAAAATCAGGTTCTTCGATAAATATATTTAAACTCTGTGTCTGACAAATATATCTTCCTCTCTCTGCCGACATATCAATAATAACACGCTGTTTAATTTCCCACGATGTTTTATATAATTCTTTCATATTTGAATCAATGTTTGGTATGTTTTGAATGCTTCCCTCGTGTAAAATAATAGTATCGCGCATTTCTTTATTCCACAATCCCATATCTATCAAATCTTTAATCAAATATTTATTTATTACAATAAATTCTCCACTTAATGTTTTTCTTTGAAAAATATTATTTGTAATAGGTTCAAAACTTTCATTGAATCCCATAATTTGCGAAGTAGACGCTGTGGGCATCGGTGATATCAGAAGACTGTTTCTAATCCCATACTCTTTAATATCATTTTTCAATTTTTCCCAATCATATCTATCGCTGGGTTTTTCATTCCATAAATCAAATTGAAATAATCCTTGAGATATTGGACTACCTTCAAATGTACTATACGCACCACAATATTTATTATTAATATTTTTAATTTCAAATTCATTTACGTAATCACCTATAACTTCATCGCTTTCACCAGATACTATTTTATTAATAATATTATAACGTTTTTTTGACAATTCCATTGATGCTTCTACAGCGCCGTGATATATTGTTTCAAAAATATTTTTATTAATATCAGCGGCTTCTTTAGATTCAAAAGGATGTTTAAGAATCATAAATACATCTGCTAATCCTTGAACGCCAATTCCAATAGGTCTATTTTTAAGATTAGATACACGACCCTTTTCAATTGGATAAAAATTCCTATCAATAACTTTATTAAGATTTTTAGTAATTACTTTTACAACATCATGAAGTTTTTCATAATTAAATATGCCATTCTCAATATATGTCGGAAGACAAATAGATGCCAGATTACAAACTCCTGTTTCTTCTGGCGAAGAATAAATCAATACTTCCGCACACAAATTACTTGATTTAATAGTTCCCAAGTTCTTTTGGTTGCTCTTTTTATTTGCCGCGTCTTTATATAAAATATATGGAACACCTTGTTCAATCTGCGATTCTAATATTTTAAACCACAAATCCTGTGCATTAATTTGTTTATTATATCTTCCTTCATTCTCATATTTTTCATATAATTTAACAAAATCATCTCCATAAACATCGCTCAATCCAGGACATTTATCAGGACACATTAAAGACCAATATTTATTATTTTTTACTCTTTCCATAAATAAATCAGATACCCACAATGCCATAAATAAATCTCTACATCTTTCTTCTTCACTTCCATGATTTTTCTTTAATTCTAGAAAAGCCTCTATATCGCAATGCCATGTTTCTAGATAAACAGCAATACTTCCAAGCCTTTTCCCTGCTTGATCAATATATCTCGCCGTATTATTGAATACTCTAAGCATTGGAATAATTCCATTTGAAGTACCATTAGTTCCTCTTATATAACTACCTTTTCCTCTTACTTGATGAATGTGAATGCCAATTCCTCCAGCATATTTAGAAATCAATGCCATTTCTTTTAAAGAATCATAGATTCCGGCTACACTATCATCATTTACAGAACATAAAAAACAACTACTCAATTGTGGTCTTCTAGTGCCCGAATTAAACAATGTGGGAGTAGCGTGTGTAAAATATTTTTTGCTCATTAAATCATAAGTATTCAAAACCTCTTTTATATCATTTCCATGAATACCTAGAGCAACACGCATCCACATATGCTGTGGTCTCTCAATTACTTTTTTATTAACTCTTGTTAAATATGCACGCTCCAATGTTTTAAAACCAAAATAATCAAAAGTAAAATCACGCTGATAATCAATATAAGTATTTAATTTTTCTTTATTTTTACATACAATTTCATATAATTCTTCAGATACGAGAGGTGAATTATTATTATGAATGTCTTTGTTATTATAGAGAACTTGGACCGTTTCAGAAAAAGATGGTGATGTATTCTTATGATGATTTGAGATAATAATACGCGAAGCCAATACATTATATTCGGGGTTATCCAAAGACATACTACCGCATAAATATGCTGCCATCTCATCTAATTCACTTGTCTTAACGCCATCAAAAATACGAGAACATACTTTTTGAGCTATCTCTGAAACATTAATATTTAATTCATTTGATAGATTTTTAAGACGCAACAGAACCTTATCAAAACTAACATCCTGGTACTCTCCATTTCTTTTAATAACTTTCATAATTATATTATTATCTTAATTTATCTATATATATATTTATTTTTGTAAAATTGTCTACTGTATTCTAAATTTATCTCTAGGTTATCCCAAGATTTATAACTGAATTTTTCTAAATTTTCAAAAATAAAAATTGAGTACATAACTTTTTTTATTTAGAAATTTCTAGAAAACTTTTGAAATATTAGAAAATAAAAAGTTATGTACTCAATTTATAAAAACAAATATTAGAGAATATCATAATCTAATATAATACCATTAGATGTCTGTTTATATCCATTTATCTTAATTATACCCTTATGTTCTTTATTATGACATTCTTTACATAGAGACGCAAGATTATGTTTGGAATTTTTATGAGATGAACCTATGAAACCATTGTAGTCAGCAGTTTCTTGATATTTAATATGGTGCGTTTCTACAGCGACTTCATCGCATATCTCGCATTTATCGACGCTTTTCTTTTTATTGTAATTAGATTTCTTAGTTTTAATTAAATCCTTATCAAGATTAGTAAATTCCTTTCTAAATATTTCAGCTTTTTTAAGAAAATCTAAAGGCATATCTAGAGATTTACAAACTTCAAGACCATACATATTTGAACCTTGTCCATCTTGTATCTTTCTATTATATATTATTTCATTGTTTTTACCTATATCTATTTTAATATGTTTTACATATAATTTATTATTATTAATATGCTCTTTAATACAAGACATTTCTGTTAATTCGTGGAGATGTGTAGCGAATATAAAAGACACTCCTTTATTAATTAAAGTGTCTATTCCAGCAGATACAATAGCAATACCTGATATTGATTCAGTTCCACAACATATTTCATCTCCAATTACCAAACTATATTTATTACATCTCTGTAATATATTTCGCAATTCAGTCATTTCTACAGTAAAACTAGACATTCCCTTATAAATATTATCCATTCCAGATATCCTCGTAAATATTCTTTTATATGGATAATATACCATTTTTTCAGCAGCGACAAACATACCAGATTGTGCCATAATAATATTCAATCCGACTGCTTTCATAAAAGATGATTTTCCAGAAGCATTTATACCATATAGTAATATACCTTCTTTATTTATTTTGACATCATTTCCAACATACTCTAATTCGTCTTGTATTCTCTCAATTAAAGGATGTCTCATATTTTTCATATTAATGAAAGAAGATTCTCTTTCTTGTTCCTCTTGTTCATCGCATTCCCCTTGTTCATTAAATGATATGATAGGCCTTTTATATCTATAATCAAAGGCGTTTTTGGCATTATTTGCGGCAATATCAGTACGCACTAAATATTTTATCAAAATATCTATATCATCATTGTTTTTTTCAATAAACATCTTAACAAACTCATTATAATATTTTAATACTAGTTCAGATATTTCATCATTATAAGCGCTAATATTTTTTGAAAGTTTTTCTGTATCTTTATTAGTAATCTTATAATTTGCCGAAGAAGCAGAAATAGGTTTCTTATTAAATTTAGACATAACAATTTTATTGCTCTTTAAAGCGACTTCATAACGTTTTTTAGTTATATTAATATAATATTCTCTATCCTTGTCATTATAATCTATTTTACATAATGTACTGTCATTAATACCTATCTTATTTATTTCTTCACAAAAAATCTCTATATTTTTATATGCATCTTTGCTATTTTTAACTATATTATCTATATCTTCATAGATTCCCTCTTTAAATATATTTCCTAGATTATTTTTGTCTGCCAAATTATATTTTGACGCATTTTCCATATCTAATATATCTTTATACGTATTGATAATTCTATTAACTGTAGATAATATACAAACGTCTTTGTCATAATCTTCAAGGATATTGTAAATTTCTATACATGCTTCCATAGATTCATTAAAATTTATCCAATCTTGAGGTGCTACCTTATTTAATAAGACCTTTCTTTTAAATCTCTCTAAATCATTAATATTTGCTAAAGATTTACGAATCTTTAGATAATTATTATTATTTAATAATTTGTCAATATCATCATAAGATTTATTAATATTTTTAATATTAATCATAGGTGCTAACAGTTTCTCTTTATAATATCGCGAACCAAATGCTGTCACGCATCTATTTAATACATCTATTAAAGGTTTATCATTTTGATATAATCCCAAAATATTTAATTGAACTGCCGAATTAAACTCAATAGTCATATTATTATTATTTTCTAGAATTTCTGGTATTTGTAATTCTTTAATTATATCAGCATTATGTTCATAGGCAAATTGTAGCAAACAACAAAATCCTTCACGAGATATAGTAAGTTTTTCCATATTAAGTAATTCAATTATAGATATTAGCCCTTTTTTCATAAAGAATGCTTTTTCTAAAATTTGCGTTTGATTTACTATGTTTTTAAAAAACTCAATATACTTGCAATCACCCCATTTGTAATGAACTAATATATTATTTATATTCAAGTTTTTTAATATCTTTTTCTTCTCCTTTTCTTCAATTTTATCTCCTAATATAATTAATTCAATGGGATTATATGTACTTATCATTCTAAAAACTTCGTCAGTCGCAAGTTCTGGATCATCTTTTGTAGAACCTACCTCATATATAAATGTTTTTCCTGTTGATAAATCTATCCCTGATATTCCGGCAATAACATAGTTATTTATAATTTCATAAATTATAACCATCATATAATTACTCCTTTTATCCGTAATATTTATATTTGAACCTGGTGATAATATCTCGGCAACATTACGTTTCCTATTTTTATTTTCGCCCATTTCTTGTTCCTGTTGAATAATTACTATAGTATAATTATTATTCAGCAATATTTGCGTAAATTTACTAACAGAATGAATGGGAAATCCTGCCATTACTGGATTATTTAAAGATATTTCAGGTATAGATTTATTCTTTTTAGTTGTTTGTATTCCACATATATCTGCTATTTTATATATATCATTATCATTATTGTTATTCTCACATATTGTATACATTTCATAAAAAGAACCTACTTGTAAAAGAACTATACATTTATCACCATATTGCTCTTTGTATTTTTTCATATATTCAATATATTCATTTATTATCATTATCATTATAATATATATAATATATTCTTAAATAAAAATAATATAAGAAATATTATAGTAATATATATAAATATGGAAAAAGAATTTAATGATGTCTTAAGAAAACTAAATGATATTGATTTAGAAATTATGGGTTTGTCTGATACAGTAAAACTCGAATTTTATAAATATTATAAACAGGCAAAAGAAGGCGATTGTAATATAGATAAACCCTGGTTTGTTAATGTTACAGCATGTGCTAAATGGGAATCGTGGAATAGCATTAAGGGATTGAGTAAAGAAGATGCTATGGAAAAATATATAGAATGTTATAAAACCTATATTGCAAATTAGATTAGTTCTTCTGCAGTAATTTTCTTAGTCTTTCAGTTTCTTCCTTGATTTTATCTAATTCTTGTTTATCTTCTTTTTCCTTTTCTTTAACCATTTCAATTTCTTTTTCTATAAATGAATTTTTCTCTTTATTAAAAGTATTTTTCAATTTTTCAATTTTCAGTTCTTTTAATTTATCTCGGGTTTTTTGTAATTCTTCTTCGGCGTCTCTCTTTGCTTCTTTAGCCAACCTCTCGTTTTCAATATTTTCCTTAAATTCTTTAAATTTTTCAATATTTTTATTTGCTATTGCATTTCCATTTTCTTCAATTCTTTTTCTGTCTTTCTTATAATATCTATTATCTATTTCTTCAGTATTATTTTTATAAATATAATTCTTTTCCCTTTCTTCATCTAAATATGAAACCTTATCAGTATAAAATTTATAAGCCCCTTCATATAAATTTATAAAATATTTATATTTATACAAATTAACCCTTTGTAATGCTATATCGGCGGCATCAACACTATCCGAATATAATATTGTATTAATATTTCTATGTTCGCTTATAGGGTTTATGCTAGCAGTAGATGTCGTATTATCATTAGTAGATGTCGTATTATCATTAGTAGATGTCTTAGTTTCAATTTTTAATATCATATCAATATCAAAATTAAACCATACTTTATAAAATATATATGACATTATAATAACATATATAATAAATATTTTTATAAAAATAGATTCGATATTTGTATTAAATATGATATTATACGCAGATATTAATAAACTGTATCCAATTACAACTATTGTATCTACCATAAACATTATTAAATCATAAATATAATTTATTTGATTGGTAATTACTAAATAAATAAGGTATATTATTATAAAATATTTTAAAAAATATAAGACATATGATACAAATGTATATAAGGATTTACTTGTGTTATATATAGCAGCAATAATATATGTTATACCACCTATTATCCAGCTATTACAACAGATAGCAATTATTAATATATATATTAACCATATAATTATTAAATAAATGTAATTTATTACAAATGTAAGATAATATATAATATTAAATAAATGTAATATATAAATAATCATAAATAATATTAGAATTGCTATTAAAATTATAGGGTATGTTGTTATAAAACTTATATAAAGTCCATATACATTTAAATATTCATCAAACATATTTTTCTCCTTTGTTTCAATTTTAACAGATATTGGGTTATAAGTTTTTACTTCTGGTTTAATATTTAGACTTACTATAGCAATATCAGGATTTGCCCTATCTGTCAATAAATAATTTTTTTCATATATTCCAAAATTTAGAAATCTATTTGGTATAATATTTTTTTTATCAAAATATATATATACACAATATTGAAATAAATAGTTTAAATAATATTTTATTTTATCAGTTCTATCAGTACTATCGAGTCTCATTGTTCCTTCATTGAAACCCTCAATATTTTTTATGATTTCTGCTACATTTTTGGCATATTCTATTCGTTTATAGTGAGTACCATCTTTTAACTTCTTAAGATAGTTAATATATAATTCATCGCGTTTATCAAATAAAATATAAAATTTATTAACCTCGTTTTTAATAATAGTTTTAATATTTAACTCATTTTCTTCTTCATTTAGAAAAGTATCTTCTATATATTTCTCTAAAATTTTATATGCCTTTGTAGTATCATAAATTATAATTTTTAAAGGGCTATTTGGGCTATTTGTTTCTGTAAAACCTTTTATAGTTTTAGCCTTTATATCACTTAAAATTGCGTTTCGTATATTTTCATTAATTTTTAAATTATCATTATCTATATTTGCATTTTTAATAGTATGATAATAATTACCTTCTGGTATATAATCTCCCTTATATATATTAGCAATATCAGTTTTTTCTAATATATTACTATGATTAATTATATTACTATTATGACTTCCTAGTATACATATTATAGCCAATGGATCATATGGAAGATAATTATTATACTTGCCTTTTTCAAATGTTTCTATATTTTCACATATTTCATCTTTATTTAAAATAGAATTATTAGAGCATTCTTTATAACATAGATTAATTTCTCTTGTTTTAGCATTTTCGTCTATTTTTCGTCTCCCATCTTTATTTCCTAAATAATAATATGATGTAGTAAACCATTTTTGCCATTGTTCTGTTGTATTATTACATTGTGATTTCTTTTTTTCTAATATATAAAGATATGGTTCTTTATATTCGATTTTATTACCTTTTATAATAAATAAATCATCTAATTTATCAATTTTATTAGTATCAATTTTATAGGTTGATGTATTTGGAACATTAACAAGAACTTTATTTTTATAAATACATTTTTCCATTTTTTAAATGCCTTTTATGTTAATATTATATTATAATATTTTTATAATCACTTGTATCTTCTTCTTTAACATCATTTTTACATTCTTTATTATCTATATCCTTCTTTATTGTACAATTGCTATCTATTAAAGAATCATCTCCACTGCATTTTAAAGAATATATATATTCTCCATTAAGCGGAACAATATTACAACTATGGTCTATATTATAATATGTTGATATTTTAATATCTGTTTTGGGTTCTACTAAATTATATACATATAACATCTTATCGTCAATATTTGGTATTGGCGGGACATTAATTGGTTTAAGATCATGTATATATCCATAATCAAATGTGTATATATTATCATATAAACCGTTTTTATTATCAGTTCCATTTGAAGGTCTATCTTCTATTATAGGTGGTTTACTTGGTGAAAAATCTTTTGCTATTTCGTTAAAAGTATCATTATAATTATTTATAAATTCACCCATTTTTGTATAGCCTAAAATTATATTATTAACAAATGCCATAATATTATCAGGCAATCGCATTATTACTGATATAATATCTGTATTTTTATTAGCATTCATATTATTTGCCCCTCCTACAAAATTACCACCCGCAAGATTTGTACCTGAATTACCACCACCTCCTTGTGTTTTCATTACAATCAATATTATAATAGTGATAACCATTACTAATAACATAAAACCAGCAAAAGGTCTAGACCAATTACTTGCCATTCTTATCAATTCCTGAATTGAACCCGTTAGTAAATTATACATAACACCAGATAATTTAGTAGTTATTTTTGTTAACAGCGAAATAGCAAAATGAGTATTATCTTTATTTATAGTATTATCAGATATTAATAAATCATTATCTCTATCTTTTTGATTTTGTGCTTCTTCAAATGCCCTCTGTTCTTTTTCATTAAATTTATTAACTTCATAATTTATAATATCCAAATATTTAGTTGTTAATAGTTTAAATTTGCTATTCAAAGAATCTTTAAACACTTCAAGTTCCTTTTTTTTTTTTAATGCTATTATATGAACCTCATTGTCTATTGTTTTTTTTTCTATATAATCCAATGAGTATAATAAAATAATATTTGCCAATATTTTATTATTAGTACTGACGTCATTTTCGTCATTTTGTAACTCTGGTGGTAATAAAAATGGCAAATTAAATTTTAAAAATGTATCATTAAAAATTGTTATTAATATACCAATAAAAGCAATAGTTCCCATTGTAGCAAATAATATTATACTTTTAGTAGTTATACTGCCGTGTATCATTAAATATAAAATTAATACATTTAAACAAACTATTATAATAATTATAAAAGAAATTAAAAGATATAATTTATTTTTTCCTTTATATATATTATTATAATTTTTTAAATCATCTAAATTATTAATATCTATTGTAATATAAGACATTGACTTTAATAATTATTTATATAATTATTTCAGGATGTTTAATATGGCTAAATAAATAAATATATATTAATTAAATGTATATTTATATATTGATATTATTATTGTTATTATTATATGCCTCGTTTTATTATATATATAATGGAGAAATATCAATATATCAAGTTGAAATTAATAATTTTGATTTTGACCTTTTGAATAAAAAACAGCCTATAGTTATTTCTGATAAAATTATAGATATTGATTTAATTCTAAATAATTGGTTTAATTATAATATCATATATAATCTAAATAATAATTATATTTGGCAAAAAAATAAATATAAATACTTATTTGTACATTCAAGCACCAAAGAACCTGTTGAAATTTATTTATCTAATCCTTCATCCAATATTACTAATGGTATTCCCAATCAAGATAGTAATATTACTTCTATAATATTAAATGGTAAATCTATTATAATACCCTTTAATTGGTACTATTATATAGCAGGAAATACAAATATGTATGGTATTCACGATTATATAACAATATGTACAGCAAATCTCTCAAATTAAAAATATAGCAATGTAAACAAATATGTCATCGGTGGGGTTCGAACCCACGCGTACTAAAGTACATCAGATCTTAAGTCTGACCCCTTAGACCACTCGGGCACGATGACAGAAATGCCATAAAGGCTATATTAAATAAAAAAATAATATAATTACCGTTTTATATATATATATCTCTTAAACCTTATATCTTTTTATTATTCCATCATTATAAAAGGATATAAAACTTTGATATTATACCTATTTTACACACCCAACCTATCTTAAAAATAGAATATGGAAGACATCTATTATTTGATTCATTCAACTAATAATCCCGAATGTATTTTGTGGAATGAATTGAAAACGTGCTATTTTAATACAGACGACCAATTTCCTGGCGTTTATATGTCAGTAATTACAAAAGACAATATAGAAAGTGAGAGCATATATCCAGGAAAATACCTAATGATATTTTCAAAAATATTACTTAATCAAAACAATTATCATATAAATGCCAGAGATTACAATGGTATCATAGCAGAAGAAAACACATATTATTCATGGAACTTGAGCGAGTTTTTGGATTGTAAGAATAAGTGTTCTATGAACGAGGTTATTTTTCATGATAACATAGATATTAAATATTGTCTAAGAATAATTGATACGACTGGAGTAGATTACAAAAACCTACTCCCAAAAACATCATTAGATTCCCCAGAACTACAGCCTAATATATCATATCTACCATTCTTATGTTATCCTTTTCAATCTATGTATACAGGGATAAATCCGTTGCCTCCAAGTTCAAAAGAGTGGTATATCATGATGTCTAAAATGGCTGATATAACAATAGATGATAAAGCGAGTATTGACGACATTAGGGAAAAAATAAGAGAAAAAGCCGAATATTTATATATGAATCGCGATAAGCAAAAAATAATATATCTAAAAGAGTATCACAAAGAGCCTCAATTATAAAAATTGATAATTAATAAAAAATAAATATATTAATATGGACGATATTATTGACAACTTAGAAAATATACGTATATCAGAAAATAATGAATTGCTAACTTATATATACACATTACCTATTGAATATAATTTAAAAAAATATTTATATGATTTAATTGAAAATGATTGTCATACAGATTATTTAACTATATATGTTATTTGTATGGAAAATGATATTGAACTACCTCTGCCTATATAATTACTTTTTAACAAGTGTCTTCTTTTTAACTACCTTAGAATCTACAATACCCAATCTATCATTTTCATATTCCTTCAAAATATTATCTTTATGTTCATTCCATTCTTTCTCAAGTTCGATTAAATCATTTAGCCACAAATCTTCAATATTTGTATTTTTTAGATTTCTTAGTTTCTCATCTAATTCATTATATTCTTTCTCCAATATAATCTTTCTATCATAAGTTAATTGAGATATCGGCAATTTTAACAAATAATTATAATGTTTATAATTAATATTACTATCAATTTCTTCTTCTATCGCTTTTTCTTCTTTCTCCCCTAATTCTTCTACATCTTCATTACCTGTATTGATGGGTGGATAGTTTAATTCGATAAGTCGCGCCGTAATTTCGTTTAATTTTTTATTCATAATTTGAATATTACCTGCTATTACATCTAAGATAAATCTCATCTTATTACTTAATACTTTAGCCTCTTTTTCTAGATTCTTAATTTGATAATTTTTTCTTTCAAAATATTTCAATATTCTTGTTTCAGCCCATTCTTTAATAATTTCAACCGCCGTATCATATTTTTGAATAGCCCCATCTTTATTAAAGAGATGGATATTGTTAATACTTAGATTTTTACTCGATTGTAATTTAAACAAGGTATCAAAGTTTTCTTCTATAGTAGACTTAACATTCGTATTAAAGTGTAAGATAAATTTAACATTTTTAGATGTATAGTGATTCTCTATATATTTCAAATTATTTAATCCATTAGTAATCATATTTTCTAAAATTTCTTTATAATCTTCAGTCCATGTCCCAATAGGCAACTCTGTTATTTCTACAGTTGACTCATCAACCCATCTATAAACTCCTTTGCTAATATAAGAGTTTTTCTCTGCCTTAATAATATTACCCTTAAATCCTAAATAATATGGTGTAATTTCGTTAATTTCTAGGATATTAATAGTTTCATTAATTGTTTCAAGATCTTCAAGTGATTTTACAACTGTCCCCGACATTTTAATTACATTACAAATAATTTTACAAATGCTAATTAATTCGCTTGGGTCAAATTGTGGGATATTTGTAGAATATCCTGTACCAATTCCAATACCGCCATTTACCAAAATCATAGGAATAATAGGAATATAATATTCGGGCTCAATTTGCTGCCCATCATCATCTTGATATTTTAGAATCGCATTATCATCTTCTTTAAATATCAATCTTGTTAGTTTAGATAATATTGTGAAAATATATCTTGCCGAAGAAGCATCTTGACCTCCTTGACAACGACTTCCAAATTGACCATTTGGACTCAATAGATTGATATTGTTAGTTCCGACATAGATTTGTGCCATACCGACAATAGCCTGTTGAAGAGAGTTTTCACCATGATGATATGCCGAAACTTCACTCACATATCCAGATAATTGAGCAACCTTTATTTCGTTAGTATATAATCTTCTTTTAAAACACGCATAAATGATTTTTCGCGTACTTTCCTTGAGACCATCGCAAATATGATTAATAGATCTCTGTAAATCTCTGTTAGAGAAATGTATCAAATCTTTATCCACAAAGGATTTATAATCCACATTTAACTTAGAATAATCCAAAACATTATCCTTATTATAATTTTGAAGCCATAATTTTCTATCATCGGCTCTTTTCTTATTAAATGCCAAATCAATGACTTCGTCAGCATTTTCATCATACATATATGTTACCTTCTTCATATTCTTAAAATATTCTTTTGCTTCTTGATCGCTTGAAGTACCAAGTCCTTTATAATATTTGATTTTCCATGAACTATTTTTAGCAACATCTGTTTCACTCCATCTTTCATAATCAGACATATTGTAAAATTCAATTACATCTTTTTTATTATTTGTCGCTTTAATAATCGGTGTAAGCATAGATGTAAGAAATCCCGAAATTTCATATAACTCATGCCACATACTTTGAAATATATTAAATACAAGACCCTTAATATGACTTCCGTCATGATCTTGATCAGTCATAATCATAATAGAGCCATATCTCAATTGACTAATATCAGTATATTTTTTATTCTGTTCTAATCCCAGAATTTTTTTAATAGCAGTTATTTCATTATTATCTGATATTTTTTGCAATGTTGCATCCTTTACATTTAGAATCTTACCGCGCAAAGGAAATACACCATATCTATCTCTGCCAATAACACTCAATCCTGCGATAGCCATAGTTTTAGCAGAATCACCTTCTGTTAAAATAAGAGTACATTCTGTGCTATTTTTCGTACCCGCTAAATTAGCATCATCAAGTTTTGGGACAATAATTCGCGATATTTTCTTACCATCAGTTTTAACCAATTTCTTTTTATCATAAAATTCTGTAATACTCAACGCCTTATCTATAATACCTGATTTAAACAACTTATCATAAAATTTATCGCTTAAATCGCATTTTGAACCAAACTTGGCTACAGGAGTTGTAAGGGTCTCTTTGCTTTGCGAATCAAAACTAGGGTTGACAATTAGAGCCTTGACAAAGATAATTAAATTATCCTTGATATGCTGTGATTTAACAGTCTTCTTCTTTTTTGCCAATGTCATTTCTGTAAGATTCTTAGTAATCATATTTGTAATATATTCAATATGTTTTCCTCCCTTAATCGTATTAATTCCGTTAACAAACGAGAAATATTCGAACGAACCTGTTTTAGAAATTGACGCCGCAACTTCCCATCTTTCGCCACAAGATTCATAAATCAACGGTTGCTCTTTTTTATCCAAAAACAATTCGCAATATTTTTCGAAATCTTTAATAGATATCTTTTCGCCATTGAAATATACCGATACATCCTTATTTGTAGTAGCACAAGCATCAATTACACGACGATGAAACAACATATATATATCATCTGTAATATTTTTAATTCCAAATTTTTCATAATCTGGTTTAAAAGTTATTTGTGTGTAAGGTGCTTTAGAAGATGCTTTCACGTTAGGTTTATCGCGTTCTGTCATATTATTCCTAAAAGCCTGTGTGTATATTTTACCTGAATAGTGGTCTACGGTTTCCACAATGAACTCTTTGGAGAATATATTCGCTAACTTACTTCCATATCCATTTTTACCCCCCCATATTTTCTCTTCTCCTTTATCATAGTTAGTAGATGTCAAAAGTTCGCCAAAAATTAATTCAGGAATCCATAAATCACCATAAGTACCGTGTTTTTTAATATCAATCCCATTACCATCATTATATACTGTGATAATTCCTGTATTTTTATCAATCGATACTTTTATATTTTTAACATGCTTAATATTTTCTTTTCCTGCTGTCTCTTCGGCTTTCAAACGCATTGAATGATCAATAGCATTTACAATAACTTCGTCAAAAATTTTTAAAAGTCCTGGAATATATGTAAGTTCATTGCTCTCCATTTTAGCAGAAGCATTATCATATACATAACTATTGATTTTTTGCGACTCTATTGAACCAATATATGTATCTGGTAGAGCAAGAATATGTTCGAGCAATTCATATTTTTTATATTTTTCTTCAACCGTTTTAACTTCTTTCAAAGATTTTGGAGGCATTCTATTATATATAGCATTAATATATTTATATAATCAATTTTTATATTTGCGACTAAAAATTAAAAATAAATTAACTTATTTTATATAGATAATGACAATATTAGATATAACTAATAACGACGAATACAATAATATATTAAAATATAACAAGGTATTAGTTATATTTTCGGCGTCATTCTGTAAGCCTTGTAATGATATATATCCATACATGCAAGAATTATCTGAAACTTACAAAGATATAATTTTTATAAAAGTTGATGTTCAAAAATGCGAAGATATAGATGATATTAATAGTATCCTATCTATTCCTCATTTTAAATTTATGAATAATACTCAAGAAATATGTTCATTCACTGGTGCTAATAGATGTCTTATAATAGAGTCTATTGAAAAATTGCGATTATCATAGAATATTTAACTATAAGTATTTTATTACTACTATCTTTTGATTTTTTAATTTATATATAAAATTATAATAAGATAATATAATATATTGTTATTTTTTAAATATTATGTTATCTGTAGGTATTCCTGTCGAATTGAAAGCAAATGAGAATCGCGTATCATTGATTCCTTATGATGTAAAAAGTATTGTTTATGAGGGTATTCAAGTATATTTTCAAAAAGGTGCTGGAATCAAAGCAGGTTTTAAAGATTATGAATATATTGAAGTCGGGGGAATTATGCTTAATACAATAGATGAGTTATATTATAAAGCGAATCTTATTGTAAAAGTAAAAGAACCTCAAGAAAGCGAATACCATCTTATAAATGAAAAACATACTATATTTACATTTTTTCATTTTGCAAGCAATAAAAGTCTTCGAGAAAGAATGATTGAATCTAAAGCATCTTGTTATGCTTATGAAACGGTAGTTATTAAAAATGCCGATGGTAAAATAAACTATCCTATTTTATCAAATATGTCGTCTATTGCCGGAGAACAAGCATTTATTGAAGCAGAATCATTTATAAAACAAAAATTTCCAAATCACTATTATCATATTCCTATAACAATTATAGGTGTTGGAAATGTAGGACTTGCGTCTATGAAATGTGCTATAAATATGGGGTATAAGAATATTTATCTAATTGATAAAGATGAAGAAAAAATTAAGAATATCAAAAGCGAAGTAGACAATTGTGTAGATACAAAAGATATTATCAATATCTATAATATGAATGATGATAATCTAAAATTACTTATGAAAAAATCAATTATAACAATCGGAAGTATATATAATACTGGTAGTGAAACAAATAAATTATTAACTAACGATATCATGGATACTATGCCGACTAATAGTATTATCATGGATGTAGCAATTGATCAAGGAGGTATAACTGAACAATCTATGCCAACAAACAAAGATAAGCCTCTTATTACATATAAAAATGTGAGTATTTATTGTGTTCCTAATATTCCAAGTTGTGTACCCCTAAAAGCATCAAGATTACTTTCAAATTCAATTAAAGATTATGTAATTGCCATTGCTAAACATAGAGAATACAAATATCCCGAATTGTGCAATTCCAAATATAATTCAAAATAATTATAAAAAATTGATATCTTATAAAATTATTTTTATACATTATCATTGCTAATATTACAAATAATAATGTTTATTACGTCATCCTATCAAGTCCTTGTGATATTTATGTTCTCGATAAATATAATAACTGTATGTTCATATACTGTATCATTTCCAACATATAAAAGAAATCTCGCTATAATTTCCAATACTGATATTAAATATTTAACAGACTATGACAAAAATCAAATTGTCAAATTATTCAATAGTGTACCTATTCTATTATTTAAAAATCAAAAAATTAATCCTGTAGAATATTACGAATTTTGTAAGTTATTTGATGATAAACACAATAATGCGACGATTCATCCTTTCGAATATTCAAAAGTTGATATTGTTCCACAAGTAGCATTGAGAGGTAATTGTTATATTAAAAATCTTCACGGAGTAAAAGATGTACAGTTAAAATATAGCGACCCTTTTAAAAACACGCTTGTATGGCATCAGGATATTGTAGGACATGGAACTTATCTTCCACCAGTTGTATCAAGTATGTATATGATTAAGACACCTACAAGAGGCGGAAATACTCTTTTCGCCAGTCTCGAAGATGCTTATGATAGTATTGATATCAATATAAAAGAAAAAATCCGCGATTTAAAAGTCATTTATTCAAATACAAATACAGGAATGATGAATACATATTTTGATTATACGGGATATAATAGGATTAAAAATAATGATATGAACTTTGAAAAAACCGAGACTATTATTACTAAGACACCTCTTGTTGTCTATTCTACTTATAATAAGAATCGTAAAGCTCTAATGCTATCTCCATTTCGTTTTACTAAGTTTGATAAAATGTCTTGTGATGATAGTTTTGATTTATATAGAGAAATAATGTCAAAACATGTAGTTAATAAAGATAATATTATTGATATTAAATGGGAAAATAATGATTTGCTTATATTTAATAATAGGAAACTAATTCATTCTTCTTCGCCTACACTTGAATATAAGAATATGGATAGACTATATTATAGTTGCTTCGTCGGAACTAAATCTCCAATAGTTTCTTGCTAAATTTTATATATTTGATTTATAATATTATTATAAATATTTGATGATATAATTTCGCTACATATATCAGCAACACTTTTATTTTCTACATCAATACATATAATATTTTTATTATTTTTTAATGCTTCTTCATATTTTTTATCATGTAGTTCGTGAATTCTTTTTAAATATTCAATTTTAATATTTTTCTCTGCTTCTCTTCCTCTTTTTATAATTCTATTAAAACATATTTCGGGATTAGACCTTAGATATATATAACCTTGAGGTTCCCATAATTTATCAGTTGTTTTATGAAGTGTTAATATATTCTTATATTCTTCTTCGCTAATAGTTTTATCTTCATATGCTTTTTCAACAAATACATTTTTAATAAAATAAGGACTTCTTTCCATTAAAAGTATAGTATTTGACTTTTCCTGTATCCAGCATCTATCAAGCCATACTCTTATTTGAAAATTGTATGTACTTTTATCTGTATTATACATATTTTTTAGATATTCGCTCCAATTTTCAACAGGTTCTAAATCAACGGGAGTTTTATAATATTTATGAAAATAGTTTAAAATACTCGTTTTAAAGCACCCTATATTTCCATCCAATGTAATTATTGGCATTTTTAATAATTATATTCATATATATTTATATATCATTTTTCATTATTTTATTTTTATATATAAGTTTTTTAAAATTTGAATATTTTAATTCGCTACTTTTGCTATTATTGACTTTTTCCACCAAATCATTTAATATATCATTAAATTTGAGCATAATAATATCTAGCGATTTATCATCTATTTTAACATTAAAATTACTAAATATTTTCTTCATTTTCATTTTAACTATTTTATTTAATATTAAACAAGCACCACCTGACATTTGTAATCCAAGTGCTGGTCTTGCTATATTATTTGAAAAATCTATATTCATTATATCGGCACCTATATTTTCAGTCTTATAATGCCGAGATTCATCAACTCCAAAAAAAGCAGCAGTATTAAAAGCACCTCCTCGCATACTTTTAGTATTAGTTCCCTTATTATTAAATTGCGATGATTTACAATATTTATTAATATAAAATAAAAGATATTTTATATGCGAATCTAATATTTTTTTAACCCCCATTTTTAAAGATAAAAGGGCACATAAGGATGTTATATTAAAAATGAGTTTATCTATATAAATACTCATTAATTTTACTATTTTTTCTTCATCTATTTTATTAATACTTTTGTGATGCTTTATTTTTTTAAGTAATTCTAGAGAACAAATTCTAATATCTTTACAATCGGTCATATATAATTATTGCTACTATTATATAAAATGAAAATAATTATATATATTAAGAACAATGGAATATTTAGAACTTGATGAATCAAACCCTGTATTACATAGAATGAATTTTTTAAACGGGCGTATTGATGCGACAAATAAAAGTACATTAAATATTGATAAAGCGCGTGTTAAAGCAAGCGAACATCAAATAAACGTAATATCCCGTAATTTAGATTGTACTGAAGTATCTAAAATATTTTTCTCAATTGCTAATATTGATTTATTGCAAAAAGGTATTCGTAATAAAATATTAAATGATACTAATGGGCAAATAAATATATCGCGACAAAGTGATGATGAACTTAAAATTATAATGAGGTCTATATATTTTCAATATGGTAAAAATAGTCTGAATAATATAAAGGAGCAGATATTAGACTTAAATACGCGCGTAATTGAATGGAGTGTTCCAGAAATTATATCAAATGTTAAACAATCTCAAAAATATTTACAAGATATTAGCACAATGCCCGTACCTCTTGAGAGATCTACGCTTCCTTCTAAAAAAGGCACTCAAACACTTGATGTAACTAAATATTTATAATAATAATAAATAATATAATATTATAGAAGTATAGAAAAATATAGAAAAATGAGTGGTTATATAGATAATGCTTTTTCTTATAATGAAGAAGATTTAGGGTTAGATGCTGAAACTAAATTACGCTTCGTACCTAATAAAAAAGAACTCGAATTATTCAAAATGGAAAAATTAAATATGTATAAAGGAACATGGATGGTATGTTTTGTATATGGTCTATCTGCGGCAATTCTTTTATCAATAATATTTTTTACAGATTGGGGAAGAACATATATATATAATAAATTTTTTCCAGCAGTTATTACATATGTTTTAGGAGCAATAATTATAATTATTTATCTATTAATATCTATATTTAGTATTAAACCGCGAAAGTTAAAGAAAAGTATTGAAACATTACCAGTATGTCCCGATTATTGGAATTTAGAAAAGGTAACAGATACAAGTAATATTATGGATATCATGAGTAATATTAATAATTATTCTAGAGGATTTGATGCTCCAGATCCATTAACTGAAATTCATTCGTCTAACTATCCTAAAGGTGGTGAAAACAAACAGTATATATTAAATGGCAAAAATGATATTGTATTATCTGAAAATGAGCATATATTAAATTATAAATGTGTTCCAAACGAGAAAGTATACGGTACTATATATAACATGAAATCTCAATTTGAATTAGTTAATAATGATAATAATGATTATCATTTTGCTACTACAAGTAACAACTTTGTTAAACAAGATGCTAATCCAAAATACATATACGTGAATTTAGATAGCAATGTATCTAAAAGTTTACAAAATTATTCAGATATAACAGGTATTCATAAAAGTTCTTGGACAAGTTCTAATATAACTGCGGCGAATAGATATTTTAATAATACTATTGTAAAACATTCAGATTCTTATGGAACAGAATATAAATGGCCTAATAATAGTAATGTAGTTAATTTTAATCGCGTTAAGCCTTTAATATGTAATGAGGTATACCCTTATTTATTAGATTCTATGGAGGATAAGGTTAAAAACCAAGCATTAAAATGCGAATATGCTAAGAAATGTGGCATTTCTTGGAGTTATTTAGATTGTTATAATAATACGGAAGATTCTTCGGTTATTTCTGTAAAAAAAGCACCTATGCCGTAGTAAAATAGATATATTATAGGCTTTTACATATTCCAAATGTTTTTCTATGAAATTCGCTTAAACCGTGAATTTTTAAAGCATTAAGATGATTTTTTGTTCCATATCCTTTATTTTTTTTAATATCATATAACATTAATTTAGGATTATCTTCAACGAGTTTATTAATTAATTTTGTATGATAATCTTTTGCTATTATTGATGCCGCAGCAATAGATAAATATTTTGAGTCACCTTGTAATACACATTCATATTCAATCATATCTTCATCTTCACCTGGCGGAACATATCCTTTAAAATTTGGTCCATCTATCAATAAATAATCGAAAGAATGTTTTTTATAAGCCTCGTTTATCGCTCTATTCATTGCTTTCATAGTCGCATTTAATATATTAATCTTATCTATATCTTCATTAGATACTTCGCCAACACCATATGTTATACACGTATCTTTAATATAAGATGCTAAAAACTCTCGTTTTTTTTCTGATAATTTTTTAGAATCTTTAATTTGTTTGTAAGTTTCATCGGGAAAACTTTTAGGTAAAACAACACAAGCCGCTACAACAGGACCTATAAAAGTACCTCGTGCAACTTCATCCACGCCTGCTATAATTTTGTCCTTTGTTCCTTCGGTAAAAATAATATAATCGCTATTATTTACTGATTCACTCATAATACTCTATATGATAATATAGGATATCATTTTTTATATATAATTATTCATTGGACTACATCATATTTTGCGATATTTGTATGAATTGCGATAACTTTGTCGTTATAATAATAATCGTTATAAAAAGTTTACTATCGGTATACGGTATTTCATTGCGATACATAATATATGTAATATAGAACGCCCGCTGGATCATTCAAGTAGGGTCTTACTAAATATTTATTGAGTTATTCAATAGACATATTGATACCATGATCTTTGTCTACCAACTCATTTTTATGAACTAAATAATAGTGTAACATAAAATCATCATAATTTGTATTAAATTTCATAATAATACAAGTATAATTCCTTCTACATCCACACACATATATATACAAGAATATTATACTATATTTTTATATATTCCATTTGATGCGTATAAATTTATTTTATAATTTTCTCCATAAATATTGTGTATTACATTAAATACATAATTACTATTTTTTCTATATTTTTATGCCCTCTTGGCGAAATTGGATATCGCGTTTGACTTCTAATCAAAAGAGTGTGGGTTCGAGTCCCACAGGGGGTAATAAAATTATTATATAATATTAAGATTTATTAGGAAATTATAATATATGTTTGAAAAATCAAGAATATGTAAAATATTATACGATGTTATTATGTCGCTATATAATAAATGTTCTGTTAAAAAAGAAGAGAGTTGTGATAATATGTATTATTCTATGTAAATAAAAAATGATTATATCATGATATATCATAATATCACCTATAACATATCGCTTATCATTAGATGCTTACAGAATTTCTAATAATATTGGATGACACATTATATTCTTTAGAAAGATCTATAATAGATATATTGCTCTGTATTCTTGTATTTTCTCTGTTCTTATTGATTAAAATTTATGTATTAGATAATTTTGTGCTATACTAAGTACTGTTAAGATATCATATTGAGTTTCGCTTTTGTATTTGTTTTTTGTTTTTGGCGTATCATATAATTTGTATCAAGAATTTTTCAAAAAATGAAAATAAAATTTGAGTACATAACTTTTTTTATTTAGAAATTTCTAGAAAACTTTTGAAATATTAGAAAATAAAAAGTTATGTACTCAAATTTTAAATTTAAAAATGTAAAAATCTTCTATAAAGTAAAATGATCTATTTATTATTACTTTATAATAAAAATTGATAATAGAGTTAGATACACATCTAACTATATCCCACAATGGATAACTCGCTCCTAGCACAAATCATTTTCTCCAACGAGAACGCCTTTAGAGATATCAATGATGCCAATAAATGCCATATGATTGCTGGTGTTTGTAGGGTGGCCAAAGAGAATGAACACCTCATTAATGCGATTGATAAGAATCGTGTTGAACTTTATGCAAATCGCATATTCAATTATTTGCTAAATCACATCTATAATTCAAATAGAACCAAAGGAGATGCAGACACTATTGACAATGAGTTTAGCATGAATTTTGCCGACTCAATCTCTACGATGCTCAATAAACAGAAATTGTGTTATCGCAAAAGTTTCGCAGAATTTATATTGTTGGATTATATTAAAATTTTAAACCATAACATTATATATAATAGTGGCTATAGAAGCGGATATTATGATCCGCGCTTTATTAGTAAGATTCTCACATATAATTATAAGCGAATCATTGTTAAGATTCTAGGGATTGATTTTGAAATAGAATTGAATTCTCTAAAATTAAGAAAAATTGAGGAAAATAAAAAAACCTATAAAAAAGTCGAATATATGCTGTGGAATATTGAAGATATTCTTGAATTACACAATAGTATCAAATGTGAGTAAAAGAATATTACACAAATCTTTATAAATATATATTTTTTATATTTGCAATAAATAATAAAAATTGATATGATAGGCTTTTATATTGTATATTAACTAATCTACCGATAAGCGCGATGTTCGAATGCTATATGAGTGAAATTATACATGAAAGCATATATGATTATTGCGATGTGATATATGAAAATATTTGTTATAATAATAATAATTGTCATGATAATTACAATATTTTACAAAATGATTTATATAAATTTATTGAAAATGAAATTGAAAAAATGAGCATATATGATATTAACAATATCCTTATGTCTTATGGTATTGATAATGCTTATAAATATTATCTTGAAACTAATACAAATGCTCTAAATGATATTAAGAATAGTGATAGTATTACTAAAACACTCGTTAATCATCTAATAGTATCTTCATTTGAAATAAGGTAACATACTCTATATCTTCATTACACCTTTGGACATTTATTTTAATTTATATAATATTTTTTCAATGTCATTATAATATGATTCATTATAATCGCTATAATATATTCCATTAGATGTTTTTTTATCTGTCGGATATTTATTTATTTTATCGGCTCTTTTCATAGTATATTCTACAATTTCCCCTATTACTGATATGTTATTTTCAGTTAATAATATATTACCTATAGTTTTAATATATTCAGCATTCTTATAATTTTTAAGAAAATTTATCTTATTATTATATATTATATTATCTACTTGTTTCTCATTTATATTATCTAATAATATATTTTTATTTTTACTTAATATATCTAATAACATCCAAGCAATTGCTTGGAGATCATCCATATAATCAATTACAAATGTTTTATGCTGCATTATAGACATATAATAAGGCGTCCCATGTAATCCCTTATATTCTTTTAAACTCCTTTCATTTATAATATTAAACACATTTGTTGATAATCCAAAATCTATAATTTTAATTTTATTTCTAGTATTATCTGTAAAAACTATATTATGTGGTTTAATATCTCTATGGACAATTGATATATTTTTATTTAAATTACAATTATGCATAGATTTTAATGCCTTCAAAATCAATATAAATATATCTCGTATAATTAATATATTTTCTTCATATTTTAATGATGTCAAATCTTTTCCTAAATATTCAGATACTAACACATATCTTTCAATGTCTCCTTCGACAAGTTCATTTATATATCCGTAAGCATATATTTTTGATACAATAGCATTAGCACAATTAATATTCAATAATTTCATAATATAATATTCTGTAGTTATTTGATACTTAATATCTATTTTTCTATATTCAAATTTATCAGGAATTTTAGGCTGTATCTTTACAACAACTTTAGAACCTTTTGTAGTCCCTTCAATCACTTCGCCAATATACAATAATGTGTCTACATTTATATATAATACATTTATTATTTTAATTTTCATCGGTTTATAATATATATCCTTCATAATTATAATATCATCTAAAAATAATTGCGACAATCTCATAATATATTTTATAATATTAGATTTTTTTTTCTTATATTTATTAATTATTTTATTTAATTTTTCTTCAAATTTATTATCTGAAACGCGTTTAGTATTAAAAGGTAAATAAACTATATCTATATCTTCATTATATATTTTCTCAATCTTTTTAGGTTTAATATAAGTTTTTTTAGATAATTTAAATGATTTTGATACTACAGATATATTTTTAGGTATATCTACAATATCATACTTTATTTCAGGTATTATGTTTGAATGGCTTTTAGAGGATTTAAATGCTTTTGATATGTGTTCAGGTTCATCTTTGTTATTTTTATGAATATTCGCATAAATATTTGTTATATTTTTCATAGATAAACATTTTAAATAATTTCTATAATTAATATTATCATAATATGTATTATTAATTATATTTAAGAAATATTCATTTGTATTATTATTGAAATGTTTGCTTAATATTTTGACATAAAATATTTTATTTTCCTTATTTAAATTTTTATCACTTAATTCATCGCCTATTTTTTTATATATTTTAACTAAGTCTTTTTTCAATAAACATAATAAATATTTATTATAATTAATTTTATCAATATTAATATTATCTATAAAATATTTTGAATTATAATTCTTAAAATGTATTATCAATAAATCTATAATATCACTTTTCTTCATAATATTATTTATAGTTCTTATTTATATATATATATATTTATTGAATTCTATTAGAAATAATATGCCTATTTTTAATTATTTGCCAAAAAAATTGATAGATATTTTTAACATATAAATTATCCAGATAATGGACGGCGCTCTTGTAGCCCAAATTGTATTTGCTAATGAGATAGCATTCAAAGGCATTAATGACTCCAAGAAATGTCAGATGATATACAAGGTTTGTAAGGCAGTAAAGGAAAATCAACACATTTCTGATGTAATCAGCAAAAATCGTGCAGAACTGTATGCGATTAACATATTCAACTGTTTATATCAAAAGTCTAAAAATATCCAATCAGTAGAAGAAAAGCAATCAGAAGATAATACTAAAGAGTTCGGTGTTAAGATTACAAAAGAAATAATGATTATGCTTAATAAGCAGTCCGAGAAGTTTTTGTGCTATTTTGTTGATTATATAATTAGTGATTATATAGAAACACTGATTAATTGTTGGAAATACAATAATGGTCTTGGAAATATCTATAATAATAAACAACACATATCTTTCATATTATACAATTACAAAATGATTGTTAATATTCTCGGCATTAATTGCTGTATCAATTTAGAGCAAAGTATAATATGTGCAAAGTTCAAAAAAATCATAAAAACGAGGCTATCGCAAGGATGGCTTATTGATGATATTCTCAAAATGCACAATGAAATCAATATTGATTAGTCTGTATTGATTTCATATATTTGTGCGCTCATCAATGCTTTTGCAAGATACAGCATATTATATTAAGATGCTTATTATATTAGTTTTATTGTATCTTCTTATGAAATTAGATAATGACATAATCTTTATCTTCTTCACATATCTCTAAACGTATTTTCTTATTATATTCATCTTTTACTTTTTCAACTGTCGTTTTATTTTCTAAATTATAAAACGTGTTCCCTATTTTAATTAATTTACAGCCATTTTTAGTCTTATATATTGGAAACTCTAAATCATAATATTTATACTTATTATTTGATAGAATTTTGGGAGTTTTTTTCATATAATCCTATTATTATAAAATATTTATAATATATAATATTTATAAAGTTATAGATAATGTGTATTTTTGCTGAATACAAAGATATTCTTGGAGTCCCAAGAGAAGGAATACATTCTATGCGTTTTTTTGATTTTGCTGTAATGGATTTTATTATGACTTTCATAGGTTCTTGTATTATAGCATACTTTTTCAAAATAAATGTATTATTTGTATTTTTATATTTATTTATGTTGGGCGAATATCTTCATATTCTATTTTGTGTTGATACCAAATTTTTGTCAATTTTTTTCAATTTAAAAAAAAACACAAAAAATAATAAAAATTGATAGTCTATATAAAGATTAATTAATATATATATACAACGATGAACGTTCTCCTCCCTAAGCAATTCAATGTCGACAAGATTAAGTATTCTGAAATGAAGGTAATGAAATCAGGTGCTAAATCCGTCTATCTTAATTATCAAGGTTCAAAAATTAATATCCAAACCCCTGTTCTATCAATTCCCTATGGCGTCAATGATAATACCCAGTTTATCAAGGATGACCCTAAACGTAAGGATGAAGCACGTAAGTATGATATTACGGCATCATTCAAGGGAATGGACGAGAATCCCAAGGTCCAGGCATTTCACGATAAGTTGATTGAACTTGAACAAAAAATCTGTGAAGACGCTAGCAAGAATAGTGTAGCATGGTTTAAGAAGAACTTTGAGGGCAATAAGGGTGCTATTGAGAATATGTTTAGTCCTATTGTACGCCGCGATAAGGATAAGGAAACTGGTATGTTTGCTGATAAATATCCGCCTAATTTCAAGGCAAAACTTCCTTATGATTCTGTTGAAGATAAATTTGAATTTGACGCATATGATATGGATAATAACGAGATTGATTTCAAGGACTATGTTGCGAATCTCAAGGGTGGAAAGGCACAATTCATTATTCAACTTAATGGTCTATGGTTTTCGGCGGGAATGTTTGGATGTAGTTGGAAGATTATTTCTGCTAAGTTTCAAAAGATTAATACTTCAAAAATTACTTTTGTAAAAGATAGCGATGAAGAAAATGCGGAAGATGATGATGAAGATGACGAAGATATTGACATTGATACTGAAGTAATTTCTAAGGTTATTGCTACCGTCGTACCAGAAAAAGATAATAAAAAAAATCAACAAGTAGTTCCTACTCCTGTAGAGGAAGAAGATGAGGAAGAAGATGAGAAAGATGAGAAAGATGAGGAAGAATAAGAAAAAGAAGAAGATGAGGAAGATGAAGAAGAGCCTGAGCCTGAACCTGAACCAGAGCCTGTTAAGAAGGCAGTTAAAAAAGCAACTGTTCCAAAGAAAAAGTAGATAACTATATCTATAAAATAAATAGTAAAATAAATATTATAAATCCCATAAATACACGCCCTAATGGCGATGGTTCATCTGTATTAAAATCATAAACATCTATATTATTTGATATAATTTTTGCTATCATATCTAAAATTTTATATGCTACTGGAAGTGATAAAATAATAAATAATAAAAATCCATAAAATGCTGTTTTAAATTTTATTATATATGTATCTATTACATTTTTTTGTTTTTCTTCTATTACATTTAGTAAATTATTAGAACTGATAGGTGTATAAGCAAAATCGGGAGTATATTTAATATCATTCATATTACACTTTAACTATATTCTACATAATAATATAATAAAAAATTATTTGTCAATTCTGTAGCATTATTTCTATTATTTAATCCCATTAGATTTTCCAGATTAGTATTAATGCGAATATTATCACTATTATTACCTAAAAGCCAAGATGGCATATTATTGAAAAAATTGTTTGAACATAGTGCAGTCGCTTTTATAAAATTACAACATAATATATAATATTCATCATTACATTCTTTAAACATTTTAATAGCATCTTTACAAAAATCATATATTAATGTATTGGCTCTTATATCATTAAAATATTTATTACTCTCGGGTATATTACTTGAAAATAGTTTAAAATATTTTATAATTTTTAAAAAATCAGCATCATTTAATTTATTAAACCATTCTGGACTATTATAAAATCCTTTACTTTCTATTTCTAAAGATAATTCAGTAAAAGCATGCATATTATTTTCCCATAAATATTCATCTGTTTTTATTATAAGACCTTTATATTTAATAAATAATTTTAAATTTTCAATAGTATAATCATCTAATTTATCGCGATTGTATGGATTATAAGGTTCTTGCTTATTTTCAATACATTTTCTAATAAAATATTCTAATTCTACAGCATCAAAAATATATTTCTCATTTCTACTATTTTTCAATACATATAATTTATTTACTGATATATCGCATATATTTTCACCTGTAAAAAGTTCTTCATCATTCATATAGTTATCTTCGGTATTATATTTTAATATTATACTATCTTTTAGTTTATTTTTAAGATTTTTTTTAGATTTTTGTCGTATTATATTATATAGTTTGTTTAATATTTTAATACTTACACTATCATTTTCAATTTCAAAAGTTTTTTTATTAATAATATATAATAAATTATATAATTCATTTTTGCTATATTTACGATTTCCTGATATTATATTAAGTTCCTTTGCTATATTCAATAGTATTTTAAATGGTATATTTCTTAATAATTCAATATATTCCTCTTTTATATTACTTGAATTTTCTATATTATTAATATATCTATATAATGAATATAAATCATTGTTAGTTACATCATTTCTTTCTCTTAATATATCATAAAATATCTTATATATATAACCTATTTTAGTATTCTTGTGATATCTACAATATATAGAATTATCTATAATATTACGATTACATAAATTAAAATTATTATTACAACGACATATACATTTTCTTCTTATATCTTGTACATCTAATCCAATAGTGTAATCATATAAAACATTTTCCGCATTATCTAATATAATATTTTCATTAATATTATCAAAATATTGCAATATTATATTATTCATTTATATTATTATTAAAAATAAGTATATGCTTCTTATTTACTATTATTTATTATTTATATAATATATATTATACTAATAGTAATACCCCCGCATTTTTATAACTATAATAATCGTATAATTTATCATTTAATAAAACATATTTTATACCATTTTTTGATACTACCTTACCTTTTCCTATTTTAGTCTTCTCGAACATTTTATATTTAGTTATTACACTATCTTCATTTATATTTTGTGTAAATGATAACTTATCAACATTTTTATTTATAGGCCAATTATAACATTTATAACCATTATTCAATGGTTTATTTATTTCTGAATGTATTATACAATCTATTGATGACGATTTTAACATATCTAAGAAGTTTTTAATTAATTCCTCTTTTTTATTTGCCCTATCATATATATGCTCATCAGTAGATAATTCGTTATCTTTTATTCTAATTGTTGGATTTTTAATCAATTGATCTTTGGTAAATTTCATTATATATTTATAAACACCTACATTTCTATCTTCAACAGGCAATGACATATGACTACAAGTTCTAACCGCGCGTCCAATAACCTGATCTATTCTCACAGAATTCCAGAAATATTCTGTAATTAATACACGTCTAACATTCTTTAATGATATGCCTTCAGCACCAGATTGCGTAATCATCATAATTTTAACAATTTTTCCATATCTCTGTTCTAAGTTATTGCCTTTGTTAGGTAAACTATATCTTATATTATCAGGTAGATTGGCAAAATCTCCATTAAATAAATTCATTAATATATTAGTCTTTTCACGATCAGAATTAAAAACTACATATCTTTTATTATCATATTTTTCATCAAATACTTCAGCATCTTCTAGTATATATCCATATTCATCATTCTTAATTACATTAATCTCTATATATCCGTGTTTATTTAAAACTTCCTTAAATATACCTAAACCTTCCACAACGCGAAATTGTGAATATACTAAAACACTACCTGGAGATGTATTTATATCTTCTAACATTTGAGCAAATTTTGGACTGTAATAATTTTGTAAATTAATTTTTTCTAAATAATCTCCTTTTCTTAAATCTATTAATGCCTTATTTAACTTTTTATTATATTCAGCATCTATATCTTTATTTAATTTCTTTTTAGCACTTTTATCATCCTCTTTACTTCCCTTGCTATTATCATCATCTTCATTTAAAGTCAGTTCTTTTTTCTTTAATATTCTTATATCTTGCGGAAATTCACGAGGTATTTCATCAGGAAAAGCAAAATTACAAACTAATCTACTAAATGCTCTATAAACAGAACTAATTTCAACATTCCCTTTATTTCCAAATTTCTTCTTATTGTCATCCATTGCTATTTCCTTTATGCGAACATCCATATATTTTTTGATTTGATGATTAGTCATATAGATATGTCTAATTGTTTCAGGTAATAATGATGGGAATAATTCCGAACCCGTAGTCTTATAATAACTCAATATACCTAATACGCGTCTTTTAAATAAATCTTCATTAATTATCTTTATATTTTCTGGGTCTTCATCATTGATGAAAAACTTATCAAAATCCTCCTTTTTATTAGGCAATGCATAATTTTTGTCCTCAATATATTTTGTATTTAAAGAAAAATCTACATCACTAAAATTACCATGAGAATCCATTTTAACTATATCTCTAATTAATTTGTCAAATTCTTCATCTGTTATATTATCACCATCTTCATATACTAAATTTAATTTAAATTCTTTATTATCAAATATAAGTAATTTATTTATTTTCTTGATACCGCATTCTGTTAAATATTTAGTATCATCCATACAATCATTACGTAGTTTGCTTAATGTTTTGATAATCTTTTTTATATTTTCACCAATTATTTTTTTATTAATATTAGGATAGCGCGGTGCTTCCATATCTTGATTTTTCTCATATTTAATTATTTTTGCTATAGCGCGTTTTATTATAACTTCTGTTATAGTTTTAATAGGCATTAAAGAATATCCGAATATAACGTTATATTTTTCTGTTAAATAAGGTTGTGATAATAACCAATTAGGTACTGATAATCCCTGCGTTTCAAATACAATATTTCTACTTTCGCGTAAAGCATTTTCTAAATTTAAATCATTAAGCATATCACATGATTTTTTAATTCGCGGCGAACATTCTATGTTATCTACGCCGGTTCTTATATCATAATATGCTTTATGAAATTCTTCTAATAATTTATCACTTGGATTCTCGTATTTTTCTAAAATACACGCTCTATTATTATTACATTCTTTATTTACTTTTTTAATTATATCTAAAATGCGTTTTTTATATTCTTTATTTTTTATTACCAAATCATCTATATTTATCTTTATATTATCAGTACTCAATTTATAATTATCAATTATATAATCTGCCATTTTTGTTTTTAATGAACCAGTTGTCCCATTTGTTACTATTAAATAAGGTTTTTTACTTTCAAATGTATTTATAACAGATTTTCTATTTTTTAAAATACCTGAAAATTTATCCTTATTTATAGTATTTATTATATCTTTAATTATATCCTTATCTTCTTTTATCCAATCTTTTCTAACTATTACAGAAGAATCATTATCTTTACGAACATAATTTTTAGGAAATAATATTATATTTACATATTTATTATCATTATATATTTCATCAATATAATCATAATGTTGCGATTTAATTAAAATATCTTTTAGTGTCTTTTTGTCGGCGATTCCTTGTAATATAGGTATTTTATAGGTTAACATTTGACCTCTCAGCAAATTTATTAAAAACGATATTTCATAAGGTTGATTAATTATTGGTGTACCCGATAATAATACTAATTTTACATCCTTCGCAATAACTATATTATTATAGATTTTCATCGCTATTTTTGAACCATTTGCTATTCTACTTATAAAATTATGTACCTCATCAACTATTATAAAAGAATTATTGAAATAATTATTATCACCCTCATTGCTTTTATTAGTAACACCCATATCATTTAACATCTTATTTGTTATCCCATTGTAATTTATAAATTTATATCTATTTCTTATTATATTTGTTATAATCTTGTTTATGTCTTCTTTGTAATTTGAACTTAAATCACTATATTTAATATTATCTATTACTATCTCCGCACCTACAATATCTTTCTTATATAAAGGAATCCATATAGTACCATCTTTTTTTATTAATTGTTTATCGATAGCATATATTTTTAAACCTTCCATCATTTTTGAATCTGTCTTTTTAACTTTAATACACGTCCACGATTTTTTAAGATTTAATCCAACAGTAGATATTTTCATTAATTCATTTTCATAATTTTGCGATAATGATGCTGGAGTCATTATAATAACATTTTTACGATTTATATATCCTTCGGCTGCTGCTATTGATGCTGCCGATTTACCAGAACCCAATTCATGATATAATAATATGCCTCTATAAGGACTATCAAATTGCATATAATCTTTGATAATTCTTTGTTGAGGAAAAAGAGATACTTTGGATACATCTAAATCACACGATTCTTTTGAACAATTACAAGCCGATATTTCCTTTTTTCTTTGATATTTTGAAGGATTAAAAGTATTATATATTTTTTTATTATAACCAACTCTATTTGGGAGAACCCAGTCGTTTGTTTTAACTTCTATATTCATACGCTTATCTAATATAATAATTCAAATAAAAAAATGTTATATTATTAGATAAACTAAAAAATAATGCATAATATTGAAAAATTATTAGATAAATGCGAATCAATGACATTATTATGTACTAAGGCATCATCTCATTGGAGTTTTGTTAAGTTCTGTTTTAATATACCTCTTGTATTAACAAGTTCTACTATGTGTATTATAAATAGTATTAGCGAAGATGCTAATGCTATTAAAATTCCTAACATTATTGTTAATGCTGTCAGTGTCCTTATAATGTCACTTACAAATAGTATAAAAGCGAGCGAAAAGTTTGAAATATTTAAAAAATTATCTCAGCAATTTATGCTTTTATCTCAAGAAATAGAAGCGTGTGATGGAATTGTATCAAAAGAAACCTTTAATATTTTATCTTTGAAATATGATAATTTAATACAAGATTGTTCTTTTGAAGAAATACCTCTAAAATATAAAACAGATGTTGCTAAATGTTTTAGTGATGCTAATAGATATATTCCTATTCAATTAAATGGTATTATAGGTAATACAAATGTAGCAAAAAGACTTAGTGGAGGAAACAAGGATTCAAATGGTAGAGCATCACTTGTAAATATATCTAATATACCACCAAAAAACGATTTATCAACCGTCGTTGAAGACAATAAAATATATGGTGCAGGTGAAAATGTTTAATATATAGATAATAATGATTTTATTTATTAGATGAACTTCTAATACTTTTTTGACTAAATGTGAAATTATTTTTAGGTGATAAAAAATCAGATACTTCACGATAATTGTTTATTATTTTTTTATTTATTTTTAATACTTGATAATGACGCATATCATTAATAAATACTGAATAATTAAAACGAGAATTACTTTCCCTATTATTTTTAGATATATTATGTAATTTTTCAAAAATACGATATTTAATTTTATTTATTATATCAGCAATTTTAATATCATCTTTCAGTGTTTTTAATAATATTAAATCTAAAGATTGTTGGGATATACTTTTAACTCTATGCTTTTTATATACATATTTATATATTTTGTCAAGAGTTTTATCAACATTATTAACATCTCCCGTTTTAGCACCTAATATTATTTCTATTATTATAATTTTAAATGATTGTTTGATGTAAGACAATACCATTTTTCTTTCACTTTCCGAAGGCATACGAGAACCAACTTTTAAATGCTCCTCTAATAAATTTTGTAACCCTGCTTCTGATTCTAAATTTGTATTTAATATTCCAGCATTTATCAATGATTCTAATTCCGTAGTATTTACAGATAACATAGATGCTATATCGTGAATTTCCAGACTTGTTTCCCCTTTATATAACATAATCAATAAATCTTTTGCTATTTTAAGATATTCTACAAACGATTTAGTACTTCTGCTAATAATATTATCACATAAATATTTACGCAATTTAGTACCGTTCGTGATATTATAAGATTTTGTAGTTAATTTAAATTTATCATTATCTTTAATCACTAAATATATAGAATTATAAAAACAATTATTATATTTTCCTGATACATTCAATAATTTTAAATTGTCATTTTTATCTAAACTATTCATCTTGCGTTCTATTATAATAATATAAGATAATAATTATAATTTACAAAAAATACCAAAGATCTAATATAGGTTATATTAGATCTTTAATTATATATGAAACCCATTTCTTGCGTATCCATATATTCGTCATCATCTTCTCTATCATATGTCATCAAATTATCAGTATCCGCGCCATCTATATTATTATCAATGATATCATTATTTATTATATCGTTTAATACATTATTATTATCATTATTAGATATATCTTTGAATATGTCATCGTTATCATATACGTCATTCCCTTCGTTTATTTTTTCTTGGATTATCGCGTGTTTTATTCCGGCCTTTTTCATTTCTTTTATTAATTTATTATCTTCTACTGTTTTATCATTTAGAATCTTGATTTTTCCCTGTTTATTTTCCTCGCGCTGTTTATTCAAAAAATCTATATTTTCTTCAATACTTGGAAACGATAATTTTATTATTTTTAATACTGTTTCATATATATTATTTGTTATTTTTTGTATATATTGTTGATTTATAACATTAGATATTATCTTTTCATTTAATGTTTCATCTATATTAAAAGGACAACATAATGCTCTACTAACAATATATTTATTTATTAAATTTATATCATTCTCTATTTCATCATTATATATATTATTTAAATCTTTCAAATCTATTATAATATTCTTTAAATCATTTATAGAATTTTCTAGTAATATATTAATATCATCACTATTATCTTTATTTTGTAGATTATTATATAGTATTTTTATTATAGCGCGAATTATATTTAAATATTTAATCTTATCGTTAGCATCTTTGTTACCCTTGATATTTTTTCTAACATTATTAAAATTATCAATAAATTCATTTCCTGCGTGTTTTGATGTTTTTGTCAATAAATTTATATTAAATAATATACTTGCTTTTATAGTTTTCGTATTATTATTTTCAAAATATTCTATAATATTAACAGGAAATATACTGTTGTTTTTCTCTTTCATTTTACTCAACCATATATTTACTATTTTAGAATTATTATTTATATTAACTATATAATCGTCTAAATATATAGGATTAACTATCGCATTTTCTTCATATGACGCTAATGTATTATCTTTTTTAGGAATAAATCTTAAATCTCGTCGTTTATTTGTCATCCTAATTTTTGCGTAATATTCTTTAAATTGAATTAAATCATTTCTTTTAGCATTTTTAAAATCAATATTATCATTAAAACTATCATCAAGTTTTTTTAAACAACAACCATTCAAAAATTTATGTATTTTTTTATAATTAATATCAGGCATATATAATAAAGATAGTATAAATTGTTCCTTACATAATTCTAATTTATTTCCACATTGTTTATCTGTATTTAATTTTGCTAATTTATTTCTCTCTTCTTTACCTCTTAATTTTTTCTTTTTTTCTTTACATATTTCATCGTTCTTTTTCATAATCTCAAGAATTTCTTTATAATTATCTTCGATTTTATCATAAATTCTGCCAAATAATTTGTCTATATCTATTTTAAAATCATTATTTATATTAAAATACTCTTTAACTATCTCTATTAAATATGTCATTACTCCACGATCTTCTTTTTTATGTAGAGGTGTTCCACAGTTATCCCAGTAACTTATAAAATTACCATTCAAATAATCAATATCTATAAATATCGTATCATTTAATATCCTTTCTTGTATATATATTATACAATAGGTCAACGCATTTAAGAACATATCGTTAAAATCATCTATCCATATATTATTACATTCATTTATAATTTTTTCTTCATTATCATCTATATCTGTAAATGGTGCTTTTTTATTACTAATCATAGATGAAATAGTTTCTGGCGATAATTTATCCAAACAATTAATTATTTCTTCACTCACTTCTATATCATTATCTTGAAATGTTTTTGTATATAAATCGCGTCTGTTATAAATACTACGATTATATTTGAATAATTCAATACATAATACATCATAATCAAAATCTATATATGCTAATTTACTAATTCCATACATAATATTTAAAATGGGCTCTAAACTATTAACAAATCCTAACTCATTTTTGTAATTTATATTAGTTATATATTTATTAATATCTAATTTATTAAAATCAATAAAATATATATTATCATCTTTATCGTTATTCGCATAATCATTATATACTATATTATCATCATTTTCCATTTTTAATTCCTGAACAAATTGTTTATCAGGAATGCCCTCGTAATTATCAATATTATGACTATCTTTGATTTCTTTACTTTCGCGATATGATATTATATATTGTTTTCCGTCTTTATCATAATCAAAAATATGATTCCGCGAATATTCATTATCTTTCTTAACTATTTCATATTTTTTTATAATTAATTCCTTTTTTTCATATGTTTTTAATATATTATCAATAGCGTGAATTGCTTCCAATATATTACTATTTTTAAGAGAATGCTTGATAATATCTAAAATTTCTATTATCGCCTCTTCATTTTCATAATTACCAGTATTTTTAATTTCTTGTATTATTTCATAAATTTTAAAATCTGCTAATGGTTTTATTTTTTGTGTTATAATATTATTTTCACGCTCATTATCTAAAATCATCTTATTTTTATCTAAAAAATCTACTATGTTTTCTGTTAAATTTAATAATTGTATTGTGGTACTTAATTTTTCAAAGAAAATTAATTTTTTATTTATAATATCAGGTCTTTTGATTTTTACAGGTCTTGATATATTTTTCCGTTCTTTATATATCCCAATAACTTTCGTCAAATAATCACATAAAATATCAAAATCATCTTTATTAATAAAATCAAGAGATTTGCCAAATTTATTTAAAGCAATTTCTATATTATAATAATCTAAATCGAAGCATTTTTTTAAATATTCTATAATATTATGAATATCTGGTTTAATATCCTTAACTAAATCATTTATATTGTCATAATCTTCAGAAGATACATAATTAATGTTTTTAGTCTTAGTTAAATGCGATGTTATTTTAGTATATATATAATCATTTATTATTACTTTGGGAATTTTATAATAAGCAGATATTATAGGAATATTAACATCGTCAATAGGATATACTGGATAATATATTGGAAAATATTTATTATTAGGTTCTATTGTAATATTTATTTTAGATGTAGGTTTTAAGCGTAGTTTAGTTGAATCATTATTGTATTTAATACAAAAAAAATATTTATCTTTTGCTATATCATGATTTAAAACTGACTTTTTCTTAAGATTATTAAAATTTAAAGCATCATTTTTATCTATTGTATCATAACTTGAATCTATTTTTTCAACTTCAGCATTAAAAATATAATTATCATAATTTTTTAATTTTCCACGGTTATCTTCTATATCATTTAATATATTGTAAAAAAGATTAGTTATATCATCTGCCTTTTTATTATTAACAAATAACTCAAATAAACTATCCTTAATATCTTTGCGCGATAATGCTATAAAAGAAGGATTATCTTTAATAATATCATCTAAACTCATTATCTCAAGATATTCAATATTATCCAATTCTTCATCTTCATAATTATACTCAATATCATCAATATTAACTGACATTATTAATTTATCTCTTTCTTTTAATATATAATAATATAAATTATGATACATTATTATCTATTGAGAACTTATTCCATTTTGTCTTAATATCTACTATTTCATTTATAATCTCTTTGCATATTTTTTCTAAAAATATAATAAACATATTTTTATCTGTAATATCAGTCAAGGTTATTCTTATAATCATTGTAGATTTTAGTGGATGGGGGCATATATATCCTATATATTTACATGTCATATTATTTACATTTTTTTTATTTCTCACATAATTATTATGTACATATGATTGTATAATATTTCCCAATGTATCATCTTCATTATCAATAATAAATTCATAAGTCTCTGCGATATCTTGAAATTGTTGAATTTTAATAATTACCGAATTATTAATATTTATCAATTCAGACATTAAATTATTTAATTTGCTTATAATAATATCTAAAGATTTAGGAATTAAATATCGCGGACCCATATTAATATTAATATGTTCAATGTCAAATTTGAATTTAGTAGGATCTCCATATTCGTTCATATAATAGGCTCGTTCCTTATCTAAAATACTATCATATTTCTTTGCCTCTTTAGGATCTTGAATATACGAAAGGTTTGATAAAGAAACAGGGTTAAATGACGCATTATCACGTCCTGTTTTTTTTACAATATTTGCCTTTAAATGTAGATGTTCGCCAGGTCTTAGTCGTGTAATTAATATATTATGTTTTGATACTTTATTTGGCGGAAATAGTTCTTTTATTTTTTTTTCAGTTAATTCAATGTCATTTAATTTTGCCTTAAAATCTGATGTTCTTACATCAACACTTTTACTAGTAGTATTTTTAACATTTAGTTCAATAACAAGAGAATTATCTTCGTAATTTTCAATTTCATCTGTTGTCATACAAATAGGAATTAATCCTATGCGATGTATTATAAATTCATCGTGTAAAGCACCTGTATTTTCTATAACATTAACTGTAGGTTCATCTTTATCTAATTTTTCTCCAATTGCTCCTAAATTTGGTATATCAGTCATTATAATTCTTCTCATACCATTTACAATCGCCAAATCAATATTATGAATATCAAAACTATGATTATTTGAAGGGTCTATTGAATCAAACTTATAATTGTAAAACATCCTATTAATATATAGTTTATAATATTTTTATATATCAATTTTTAAAAATAAAAATATTTATCTATTTCTTTTGATATATTATAAAATATATCATGAATACTATCAATAATATCATAGGTATTAAAGTCATTATACTAACTATCCAACTCCATATATAACATTCGCCTTTTGTCAAACATGTTATATTATAACCCGTCAGTAGTATAACTAATATATATATTACATATACTAATAGATATACGCCTAGACCTTGTATATATATATTTAATATTAAACATATTATTGTTAATATTATGCTGAATAATATATATATCCATCCTTGTGTAGAAAAGTAGTCTAACATATTTTATATTCTTATCTATTATTAATAATATATTTTAGATTTATCAAAATTATGAAATCAATGTATTCATAATTGCGAAACACATAGATGTCCGCGATTGCATTTCATTAATTGGATTAGAAGCAAAGAATTGAATAAGTGTTTTGATATTTTTGATATCATTACATTGACACAGATAATAATAAATATTAGAACTTGTAATTAGTTTCTTATTAAATGTTGTAATCTGTAGATTTCTCAATTGTGCCAAATGATATTGAATAATTGGAGCGAATTGTTTATCCATCTCCTTATTCATCTTATATCTATTATATGTCGGATTATATGTTGTCGTAGATTTGTAATAACTATATAGACTATCCTTGATTGTAGAAATAATCGTATGAACCAAATATGTAGGGTCTATCTGTCTTCCATTATTATCAATTGGAATTTCAATATTAGGGTTATATGTAGCAATATAATCCTTAATCGTATAATTTTGCTTATTTTTCATATATACAGACAGGATATTCATCCATATATTGGGATGGCAAGGGTCTGTTTCTTCGCGATAGTTAATATATGCCGATGATATTTTATATAGTCGTGAAAAGTTTTCTCCTTCCGTTTTCTTCTTAATAATCAATCCATAACTTTTATTTTGATTAATATGAAGATTTGCCTGATTAATATCCGCAAAATACACAGGATATCTAACACCCATATTATATAATTCTTGAATTGAAGACATATTAATATCATATTCTTCGAGTGTAATTCTGTTTTTTGTATTGATATGTACTAGTTCCTTATAATTTTCACCAAGAACATCTGTATAATCAATAATATGTTTATTATCACTGTGAATCAATACAAACTCATATGCATGTTCAGAATTCAAATTAGAAACAAACATAGCACGCAAAGTTTCATTAACATTATCTGGCTGAATATGAGAAAGCATTTCGACAATTTCAGGAGATTTACTATACAATTGCAAAAGCACTTCATCAAACATCTTGCCGTGCGATTTTGTTGGATGCGAGAACTTTGAACTATTTGCGTCAGGACAACTTGAAGTACCAAAATACCACTGATTTTTATAATTGTATACTGTAATTATAGTCCCATCATATGCCTCATAACATTTATCAGTATCGCTATAAATCTTCGAAATATATTCTTCATAACTAATTCTTCGTGGAATAGAATTGGCATATGTAACGACAACATTATTATTATATGAGAGTGAGAAGTCCAATACGATACTCCGACATTGCTCATAAAGTTCCTTATATTCGCAAATATCACTCATCTTATAATTATTGTGAAGAAGCACAATATCATCATTATTCTTAAATTTTTTAACTTTGATATTCGGCCAGAAATGATATTTTTTTAGCATATTAATAAGAGTATTTGCATGAGTAGTATTGCCTCCATTGCTATCATAAGTAATTACAATTAATTCATTAAGATTCTTAGGGGGGACATTGGACAATGACATATCACTACTCATAATAATACTTTGTTAAAAAATATATATATTTAATTGCTTATATCAATTTTTATAAAAATTTATGAAAAAAATAAAGTTAAAATTATACACAAACAGTTATACAACATCTTCGTATGTTTCACAAACAAGAAGACTTAATTGAAAAAATGTTGTAATATGATATTGAAGTTATTTTTCAATTTTTTTATAATATATATTAGAAGATTAAAAATATGGGTAAAAAAAAGGGTGGTAATGATGGTATTAATTATGGAATGTATAACTTTGAGGATGGTGTTGAAATTTACTTTTTTGCAGATTTAGAAGGTAATATGCCAAAAGAAATTAAGGAATTAATTAATATTAACGACGATGAAAGCGGGACACAAATTAAATTAAATAAGAATCATGCAATAGTTTTTACAGGAGACTTGATAGACCGTGGCGAAAAGTCTATTCGTAATTTAAAAAATATGCTTAAATTAAAAACAGAAAATAAAACACGCGTTGTATTAACATGCGGCAATAGAGATTTAAATAAGATAAGGTGTTATCAAGAATTTGCTGTCGATGCTATAAAAAAAATATTAATGAAAAAATACGATAAAACTACAAACTTAAAAACTCCAGCAGAGATTTTTACAATTATTATCAATGAATATATCAATATAAATACCGAAGGATATAATGACCTAAATGATTTTACATTTACAAACTCTTCAATATATCTTGAAGAGTTTGTAAATGTAAAAGGTATATGGACAAAGTATGGACAAACACCAGAAGGGGAAGATGCACAAAATGAGAGTGAATTGTTAAAATTTACAGATGTCTATACAAATGATTTAAAAGAAAGGGTTAATTACATATATGCAAATACATTTGGATCACCAAATCAGGTAGATTTTTTTAAAAAAGAGTTCGAAGAGTTATTTGGGATTTATTCATATTATTCCAAAAATGCACCATACGAACGAGAACAATTAAATGAAAACGATTTTTATAATAAATATATACATTTAATTATAATTACGATGAATATGATAATGGGAAAAAGATGGGACAATGACCATAATAATATAGATGAAAGATTAATTGATGTATTTAATGATTATAAAGGTTTATACATAAGATATTTAGAAAAATGCCATATTATGTCAAACATTACTATTGGTAATAAATTGATTATTACATCCCATTCAGGTATACCATATGACGATACTATGAAACGTTTTATAATACCTCGCGATATAGGAAAATCCTCTGCTGACGATTTAAATGAAATAAATATTGAAAATATAGTTTTTTTGAACTCAGAATTAACCAAATTTTTAACTGATTTTAACCAATACTTTAATAATAAACCTGATAATATTAATACGGACTCATTTAAAGAAAATTTTAAAGAAAATTTTAAAAAATATATAGCTATGACAGGTTCTTGTTTGGATGAATGTAATAAACGTATAAAAGATGATGGACAAAAAACTATAAAATCACAGTTTTCACCTGTTGTTGGAATACATAGTTTAAATGATAGGGGACCGTTAAAATACAGAGGAAAGCCGATTATTTTAGACTGTAGATTTAATAAATATAATAAAATATATCATATATTCGGTCATCAACCAGCTGGATTATTACCGAGCTTTAGCACAGCAGAAAATGAACAAAATACACAAATAACATATCATATCGATTTGGATATATCAAAAGCCGAGAATACTGGCGGCACATCAAACAGTAAATCTTATGCTTATCTTAAAATAACAAAAGATGAACATCGCTTTGTTGGAAAAACAAATGCAATAAATAAAATAATATATAATCTTATTAAAGAAAAAGAAGAAAAAACTGAAGATATTAATAAGATTATATATCTTATTAAAGAAGAAGAAAAAAAAACTGAAGATATTAAAGAAGAAGAAAAAACTGATGGTATTTCATTAGATTATTATATTTCATTAGATGCCTATGATATAAAGTATGAAACATATAAAGTAACTATAAAAGATAAAGTAACTGAAAAAGATAAAACATATATATACGATATTATTTTTCATTCTGTAGATAATATAACATATTATGGTATGTGTAGTCAAAACTTTCAATTATTAAAATATGTTCCTAAAAATGATCCTATAAATAATGGTGGAAGAAGTAATAAATATAAGAAATCTGAAAAGAGGTTTATTAATGGTAAAAGAAAAATGGTAATATATACCGGGAAACGCAGGGGCGAATATGTTAAAGTAAAGGGTGTATTTATATCATTAGCAAAATATAAAAAAATTTTAAGTAATAAGGCTGCTAAAAAAACTAAGTAGTTTTCTTATTCTTATTGCCTCTAACAATAATATGAATACATATATATCGTTGTAAATAATAAAAGTAATGTGTATATACGATATAGTGTTTTGTCATCTATATAATTATTTGCTCCTAAATAAGCACCTACAATACCTCCCAATATACTTCCAGAAGCCACTATAATTGCTGCATTAAAATCAAAAAATCCATGTTGATAATATAAATATAAACCAGGTAATGCGTTAGGTATAGTATTTAAGAAAAGAGAAATAGCGACTGCTTGCTGAAATGAAAAATTATAATGAACAAGTAAAGGTAAATATAATACACCACCTCCTATACCAAGTAATCCTACAATAGCGCCTATTATTAAAGAACTAATAAATATCTCTATTATCATCTATATAATTATTTAGATATTTAATAGCAATATGTATATCAATTATATATAGAATAACCAAGAATTTTTATAAAAATGAATAGAATAATTTGAGTACATAACTTTATTTATTTATAAATTTATTAAAAACTTTAGAAAATCTAGAAAATAAAAAGTTATGTACTCAAATTATAAAATATATTTAATAAAAATATAAAAATATTCTATTTACCTTCTGGATTTTTATAATATTTATCAAACCATACCTGCCCAACCTCTTTAGAAGCCTGTTCGGAAGATAACTGATTATTTATTATTTTATCTCGCATTCCCAAGAAATATTCAAGACTACTATATTCAAACCCTTCCTCTTTTGTAACCATGGCATATAACATAGGATATCTTTCTTCAAAAAACAAGATTCCTTCTATTGAATTTTTCATTTCCTTCAATAGTTCATCATGTGACGAATATTTAGTCTTGTTCTCAGTCATATATAAAACAATATCCTGTACCATCGTTTTTATATCTGCGGTTTCCATACCATCTTTTACAAAATCAGCAACTCTTCTTTTTTTTCTTTCTGTACTCATACTATTTTACATTAAATATTAATTTTATCTTTATATAATAATATCTATTTTATATATAGAATAATGAAAAAAGATTTAGAATATACTGAATTAGATTATAATCCTAATGTTCCTGTACCTCTTCAACCAAAAAATGCGGGGTTATATACAGGGGATGTTTTATTTGATAAAAAACCATGGGGAAATAGTTATAAAATGCCTCCTGTTGAACCTGATGCTGTAGCATATGCCTCGCAATTTTATGCTAGCCACCATATACCCTCGTATAATAGACCTGGAAATAATTTTATAAATACTAATAAATATCAAAAATATACTACAGTAAATGGACAAGACAATTATAATTTTAGTTGTCATACAACGAATGTAATATAATTATAAAAATTGATATAATGATTATATTATCATCTTATCATAATGCCTAAAAATACTGTATCTACTTCTACATCAACAAGAAAAACCACAGATTTGAAATTTCCTATTAAGAATGATGGAACAAAAGATGAAAGATATACTATGCCTCAATTTGTTAATAAAGACGGAAAAAAAGATATGCGTACAACACCAACGTGTAAAAGAAAGTAATATATAATGTTATTATTAAATTGTTTCTTGATTTTCTTGATTAATCAATATAGTTGGTTGTATTTTTTTTATATTATTTTTGTGTTTTATTAAGAAATCACATATATATTTATAAACCTCGTCTACTTGCTCGAATGATACACCGCCAGTAATCAATATACTACCACTTTCAAATAATGCGCCCGTAACCTTTTTACAATCTCCGATATTTTCACCTTTTCCTTTTCCATAACATTTTTTAGGACAATAACAGATGCCATTCTTTTTATCATTACATTTATTCCAGAAATATTCTAATTTAACACCTTGATATATTCCAGGCTGAAAAGAACACTTGTTATTATATAATTCGCAAATAAATATCTTATGTATTTCACGTCTTTTTAATCCAAATGGAACTGTCAAAGACTCTTCGCAATATACCTTAAAATCTGAATTTATCATCCTGATTTTAAAATTTTGATATTTCAATTTTAATTTATAATTTTCATCCCTGTTATTTATAATATCATTACTTATATTGTTGTAAATATTTTTAATATTATCAATAATATGATTTACAATAATTTCTGTATCTTCTACAATTTTAATTCCTGTAATTTGAATATTTCCATTCTTAAATATTTTTACATTAGGCATATATTTATCATTTTTATATATTATAGTAACCTGATTATCAAATCTATTTTTCTTCATTTTGTTTTTCTTACTATTTCTTCTCTTTTTAGGATATATTCCTCTATTCAAATCATCTCCATCTTTCATATATTGAGCCCATACTATACCACCAGTATCATCCTTGTCAATTATTACAATGTTATCAAATAACATTCTTAAATTTAAATTAATATCTTCTCCAATATTCGCATTGCAAGTTATAGTCGATACTCTATATTTTGAAAAATATATTTCCTTATCTTCAGTATAGCGAGTATTGTCGGTATAATCTACGATATTTATAACACTCATTGTTATTAATAATTAATATGTAATTCACAATAATTATAATATCTGTGTTCTTATATCATTTTTTATATTTTTTTGTTTCAATTTTATTATTCATATTATCTGTAATATTTTTGAGATAAGATGTATTTACAATTTCATAATTATAAGTAGTTGCTATCATAGGCGGAAGATTTAATATATGTGTTTTCTCATTTGTATGATGACCTTTACGGAACTCTTCTATATTCATAGGTCCATTGAATATATCTAGTAAAAAACGCGAAGGAGCGGGACGTATAGGACGAATACATCCAAAATGTTTACTTAGCATTTGTATTAAACTGTTTATTTCCCATACTTTATCACTTCCACAATGAGATGAAAAGTTATAAGCATTCGCACATTCTAATGAACAAAAATTTCCAAATAATATATAAGTATTTGTTATATTATTATATTTGTATGGCATTCCATAAATTCTATCTTTTATTGTATGACAGCACCAATAGCAATTATTTGAAGATTTAATAGTATTATCACTATATTCTATATTATTATCTTTATTGCTATCTTGTTTTATTAAATTATCTTGAATATTATTATAAAAATTTGTCTCATTTATATAACAACAGTTAGGTTCATAAGGAGTTGGTGCTTCTAATAGTTCGTCAGTTATATTTATTTTATTTATATCGCTGTCAGATATAGGTAATTGCAATATAATATCTTCATTTTCAACTAATACAACATCTTTTACTATAGTATTCATCAACCCCTTTTTCTTATCTATTGTAGATTTAACATCCGTGTTTTTACTTTTTCTAGGCATTTAATTATAAACGCTTATATTATTTATATATATTTATATACTTGTATATATAACATCATTTATTATTATCAAAATAATCTTTAAAATATACAATACTTTTGATTATATCATTATTAATATTAGTATAAGGTTTATCGGTAGTTTTAGTAAATGTTATATCCTTGCCATTCTTAGATTCTCCTATACATTTATCTTTAATCTCTCTAATTTCGCCATTGAGGGAATTAATAGTATCTATCAAATATTTTATTATTAACACAAAAACGATTATTATTATTAATATAAATAAATCCATTAATACTTTTAATAATATAAAAGAATATAAAAAATATTAATTATTAACTAAATTTCAATCCAGCACTTCCATTTAATATTGTTAAAACATTTATTTCTAATACATATATGGAAATTTCGAAATTTAATGGATAACTTTGATTAAGAACTTGGGTATATATATTGCTAATATAATTATAAACAGCATCATTTTTAACATCAGTATTAACATTTATAGATAATGACGTAGTAATCTGCGTATTATCATAAGATCCTGAATTTATCTGTTTTTCGGGAAATAGAGCAAACGAATAACAATATAGACCTGTTCTTGGTATGTTTGTGTGATATTTATAAGGCTGTATTTGATTATAATAATTAGCATCATAGTCCGCACGCGATATTTCACGATTCCATAATATTGCGGCTCTTTCTAATATTCCTAATCCCTCATTATATTCGTGAGATGCTGTATAATTCGTATAATTATTAAAGTTTCTTATAGAATCACTTCGTCTAGATATCCATATAATTTCTTTAATATGATGATTTGCGTTCGTTATATCTATTAAAGTATGATTATCATTTAATGTAATAGCTGGTGTTTTTTTAACTGTATTTATAATATAATTTAATTGATTAGTATTTAATAGTAAGCTACTTCTTTCAACACTATCTAAATATACATATGTGCATAATAATTCATTATTTACATCAAAATTAACATCACTTGGTTTAACAAATGCTGTTATATTTAATGGTACATTTGGTCTATGTATAAGATTATACATAGTTGAACTTACATAAGTATTTAATATATTGCTCCAAACCTGATATAATCCCTCAAAAGCCTTATCATTTATATAAATGTCCAGTTCAACTTCATTATTCTCTAATTTTAATAATGGAAGAGCCAACGAAGGATTCTTTGTAAACCAGAAATTAAGAGGAACTTGAATCTTCCTCTTTTTAATACTAGGAATATTTGGTGTTTTTACATAACTTGAAACAGGATAGGTAACATTGTAAAGTCTATTATTTAATACTCTGTATTTTGGAACAAAATTGAAAGGTGCAATGTATTCATCAATATTTCCTATCAATTTATTATACTCAGTATTATCTTTACTTGTCAATTCATTCCATATATTCATCCATTCGCCATATATTGTTTCTATATTAACTGTACCAATTCTAATACTCGCCTCTCTTATATAATTAAAACCCAAATTGTTAACCCATCTAAACTTATATATATTATCGGAATATATATCAGGGATTTTAAAAGTCAAAAACATACTTGATAATAAATCAGCATATCTTTTTATTTTAAAATTAATACGTAATTCAGATGTTGATGTTCTAAATCCTACATTACTATCACCTGTTGAAGTAATTACTATAGTTTCCATAGAAAAATTAGTATGTTTTTTGAGAACATATTTATAATAATTAATATGTGGTTGCAATGTAATATATTCGCTCATATTACCTTTTAAAACTAATTGCATCAATCCGCCTCCCATTTTTAATATATCCTTTATTAATATACATTTTTATTAATAGGCTTATATACTTATATTTACTATTTACTTAACCTTTTTGCGTCCTCGCACTCATTGCTTCATCTTTACATATTAATATATTTTTCCACAAAATTCTTCATAATTTCATATTTTCTTTCATCGTTGTATTCTTCTAATTTTTTCTCAGAATCCCTCTTATCTATTATTATTATCGTGGGATATCCTGAAATTTCATATTTATCTATTCTATCCTTGCAACTTTTCATATTATATTTTTTAAATTCTATATTATTACTATACTCGCTACTAAGTTTATCCCATACTTTCGATTTGCTAAAATCTTCGCAGTGTCTACAGCCGTCCATATAATAATACTCGATTCTATATTTTTTATCATCATCCGAAGAGCTTTTAAAAGTCTCCATTATTTTATTTTTATTATACGCTAATAAAATAACAATTGCTAACAATAAAAAGAATATTATTGAAATCATAATAAATATATCGCTTTTGAAAAAACTGCTTTTTACTGCCATATTCTAATTGTATAATCCTCTAAATTATTATTAGATAATAATATCGTTATTATTGGATATTTCATTATATTCGCTTTTAATTTTATCGGTTTCTTTTATGATATCATATTCATCATTATCAAAATGTATTATAATTGAATTATAAAAATACGTCATATTTATATCAATATTCGCATTAATCTTATCTTCAATGTAACTCTTAATAAAATTGATAAAATATTTTTTTTCTATTAAAAATATCCTTACATCAAGAGTATTATAATCTATTGCCATGTCATACTCTTTTAACACATAGTTATCATAATTATTATCCTTTAGTATATTTATATACTTGTCTTGACTACTATCGTCGCATACAATTATAGTTCTATATACAAGATAGTTTGAATATAGTTCGTCTAATTTATTAATTATCTCGCTCTTCATTAATACTTTATTAACTATTATTGTTTTTGCCTTATGTATATTATAACTTAGATATATTCGCGATATTATATTATTATTTAATCAATATATAAGATTATTTACAATAATAAAATATAATGGACGAACAAATCATTAAGATTAATATAGAGAATTTTAGATATATCTATAATTCCATAGATATACCGCAAAATATTTTGGATAAAGCAGTTGATATAAAAAATACGTATTCGTGCTTTAATTCTTATTATGACCCTAAAATGATATGGGCTAAAAAAATATATAATAATAAAGATAAGTATAATAAACCTAAGAATAAATCAAGATTTCATATTATAATACCCGACTTTACTAAGAAATCTGAACTTAAAAGGTGTTTGATAGGTAATTTAAATAAACTTAGTATTAAAAACAAAGATAATATATATGAAAAAATAAAGGAAATCATCAGTCTTAATAATAATATAGATGATGTATTTATGATAATATGGAATTATATTAAAACAAGTGATAATGATATATATATTAATTTATTAAGTCTATTTGATAAGGGATACTTAGAAACAATGATAGATAATCTTTGGGATAATTATATAAATAATAAAGAATGGGACCCTCCTAAATATATATATGAAAACAATCTTCTAATATTGAATGATGAATACGAAATGTATTGTGAATATACTAAATGGAAGCGCGGAATAAATAATATTAATAAGATATGGATTAAATATAAACAAGAACACCTTATAATATTACTAAATAATATTGCTGATTATATCCTTATTATATATAATACATCTATCTATAAATATATTATAGATATTTTATTAGAACAATTATATAAAATATTATCTGTTATAAAATATAAATCTATAATTGATAAAATTAAAAGTATCGATATTCAAAACTTAGATAATTCTACAAAATTTTTTATTTATAATATTATTGAATTATAAAAAAATTATTTCTATATAATAGTATAGAGTAAGAAATAGTACAATGAAAGAAAGCGAAAATAACTTATCTTTTTATAGTAGTGCCATAATCCAAGCAATTTTTGCTATATTATTATTAATAATTCTCAGTTATATTTATAAACTCGAGAATATGGGGTGCGAATGTTCAGAACATCCCAACAAAGATTTTATCAAGAACTTCACTATTATAGCGCTCGGTTATTTTATAATAACATCTATAATATCTCTTAAAAGTGTAGCTAAAAGCATGGGATATGTCGTAGTTCAATTATTATCGATCGCTACATTCGTATTCTTCTTAATGTTTGTAGTATATATATATTATGCGTTTGATTATGTTAGATATTTAACTAATGAAAAATGCAAATGTTCGGAAGATTTAAGTCGCGATATTATATCTGTAGGTACTATGATATCCCTCTTCCTCTTCTTAACTCTTCTATTCACTATTATAATAATACCTATATTATTAAGTACGCTAAGCAATCTTTTATCTAAAATAGAGGTATTTGAAGAAGAAGTTGAAGATACAATCCGTAATCCCATGAAATCTCTACGAAAGACGCCAGAAAGAATAGTCAAATCTGTTAAAGAAGTCGGTAGTTTTGTTAATAAATCTGCTAAAAAAATATCAAATCTTAGAAAAAATAGATAAAAATAGATAATAACTTTTTTTTATATATTATATACATTTATATGTTTAGTGTTCGTGTTCCTTTTTTTGGTCTTCCGCGCCCTTTTAATATTTGAATATCCGCTGTATCTTCTATTATTGATGTTATTTCTTCGTCACTTACTGAAAGAGTTTCTATATTATTATCAGTATCGTCTATTGATATTTTGCTATGAACATTTTTAATTATATTATCTATATCTTCGTATTGTTTTTTCTCATTATATTGTGATGGAATAGTTTTATTTTGTGTAAATTGAGGCATATTTGAAGGTACAGGATCGCTATTTAAAGAACCAAATAAATTACTAACCATATTAAATAATCCCATATTATCATTGCTCGAACCTCTATTTTGAGACATTTGTGGTATTTGTTGTTGAGCATTACCCATTACATATTGTTTCGCTGCCGCATTCTGAAACTGTTTCATTAATTCAGGATTAGAACGTAATACATTTTCAACATCAGGCAATGGTTGTTCTTTAAACATTCGACTTGTTAAATGAAACATAAACGCACTTCCCGATAAAGAAATGAAAAGTCTTAATTCGGGTGCCATTTTCTTTCCTGTAGCCTTATATTTATAATGTAATTCTTCAAAAATATCATCATAATCATTGATATTTTCATTTACTTGCTCTGACCACCCGTCTAATTTAATTGAAAATGGATCATATCGCCCATTAATATATTCAGTTCCTGAAATAAAAGCCATTAACATTTTTTGCTGAAATCTCACACTACCATCTAGTTCTTTTTCCCTTATAATTCTATTATATTCAGTTCTCATCTCTTCAATATCTGAATTCATATTGAATTTAAAAGGTATCTTAAACCCCTTTGATTCTAATCTGTCTAATTGATATATTATTTCTCTCTTTTCATTTATCTCGTTTTTAATTATTTCTTTAGGGCTTAAAAAACTATTATTTTTATAATTGTTATTATGTTTATTTTTTTTGCCGCCTCCACTTCCTCCACTTCCTTCACTGCCTCCGCTGTCTCCACTTCCTTCACTGCCTTCACTTCCTTCGCTTCCTTCACTGCCTTCGCTTCCTTCACTTCCTTCGCTACGCCCGCTTTCACTCGTACAATCGCTTGCGTTATAATCGTATTTCTTTTTTTTTCCACTTTGCGAACTTTTTGAACTGTATAGACTTTTACCACTATTTTTACTTTCGTCACTATCGCTTTCAGTTTCTATTTTTGTAACCCTACCAATTTTATCTTTATTACGATAAATATTACCTATATTTTTCATATAGTTTTTTTTACCACCTGAAGAACTTCCGTTAGAAGAACCTGACGACATTGATATAACATCGTCACTTATTTTCTTTTTATTAAATAATTCGCTATTTATACCAATACTGGACTGTTTGTTCATTGGTATATTAAAATCAAAAGACGGTGTATTAAAACTATCCTTGTTCAATTCTATTAAATCACTATTTCTATTATTATAATTTGATAGTAAAGCCATATTATATATTTATTTGGGTATCAAATGTTTATATATCTATTATAATTTTTAAATGTTTATTAATACGCATTTAGAGAAAAAAATAATTTTTTAGTTATTTCTATTAGATAGCCACGATAACCAAGCGTCATAAAATAATTTACCTGATTTTTTATAATATTCTGGATGAAATTGTATCCCTAATATATCTTTCTTTTTATAATATAATATGTCTATCATATTTTTTCTTTTCATTACAACATCTATATTTTTGCCTACTTTAGTAACTATATCATTGTGATTATATCTATATTTAGTTTTTATAATATCAAAAGGATATTTTATTTTTAAAGGTTTATCATAGTTTCTAATATATCCTACGTCTCTCGTTCGGACATTAGATAACCTCCCAAATCTTATTGCGATATATTGCATTCCGTAACAAATTGCCAAAATATGTATCTTGTTAGCATGCTTAAATATTATCTCAGGAACTTTGGGTGATCTTCTATCTACTATGCGATAATCAGAACCAGAAATTATAATCGCATCCAATTTATCCCCGAGATTATTAAGCAATTCTATGATGCCGTCTTCATCGTACCAATATCTAAAACATAATCTCGCCTTTCTTATAGATTTTTTAAAACGCATTTTATCAATATTGTTCATAACACGATTACTATACATTAATATTATCAATATTTTAGGATTTTTCTTCTTTTTCATTATCTTCATTATTATCAATGTTTCTAATATATATTTTATTATATTTATTCTCAATATTATCTTTTATATTACTTCTAATATATGAAACTGCCTGTAAACACGCATCGCTCAAATCATCCTTCTTCTTATTTTCATTAAATATCTTTTTTAAATGTTCATCTTCACTTATATATTCGCGACATAATTCTATACTAAGCATCTTGTTCATTTTATATTTATCGCGTCTAAAACCTTTCTTATTTTTAACATCGCCTTTATCGTCGGATTCAATATTAATTATATATTTGTGATTTTTTGTTTTTAAGGAAGCATTTACAAGAACTACACTCCCGACCTCTTTATCCCAATATTTAATTAAACTAAAATAACCATATATTATATGTTGAATAGTCTTCATTATTCCATTTAAATTAGATGGTTGATTCTCTATTAAAACATATTCTATCATATTTATATTTATATTCTTGAGATTTCCTATTATATTATCCATCTCAATATATATTCTTTCGGATATATCTTCTATCCCTTTAATCTCTTTCTTTGATGATGCTAATGCTATTATGCGCCAATCGAGAATTTCTAATATATCCGTCTTCTTTATTATACATACCGCCAAATTCTTAACCCCAATATCAAAACTTATATATATCATATATTAATATATATTATTCATATCCTTATTTACTCAATAATTTTACTATTTTTAATTATTTTTATTAATACTTTTTTGAATTTCGGCTACTATTTTAGGTGTATATGATGTGATATTATAATTTTTAATAAGTGTTATTAAATCTTTCCAAAAAGTATCATTATTATATTTTGAATTGTATTTATTTATTCTCTTGCATTTTTTATATAACCATTTATATAATTTCTCTAAATTTTCTGTAGTCTTATTTGATATCTTACTTATTCTTTTTTCTTTAATTAATCTATCTATATATCTTTTCAAATCTTCGCATTTATGATTATTCGGTAAAGTCTCGCGCAAATCATAAAATTTCATATAATTATATGATGGACATATTAATAAATTTTCAGTATAATCTATAAATGTTGGATTATTATCTATTATTAATAGTCTCTTACTGATATCATATTTATTAGGTATTTTTAAACTTTTACCTATTAATGGCAATACTTTGGCAATAGATTTTTTTATATTTCCATTATTATCTATTATACAATTATCGCGCGTTAATAACGGTCTATCAAATTTAAAATTATTATTCTTTTCTATTATCGCTATTTCTTTATTAGCCCATTTTTTCTCCGATGCCGTATATATGTAAAAATAGCACAATGGATACTGTTTTTTCATAGCCGCTATAAATGTAAAAAAGTATGGTCTTATTAATAAGGATTTGTCGGAATAACTTTCTTTTAAATAATTATTACATAATAGTTTATGTTTATTTAAATTTTTTATATTATTTTTTTTTATTAATTCAATAATATTATATAAATCACATTGATAATTACAATCACCTATTATTGTTCCGTCCAAATCTATTATAAATATATAAGGTTCTGTATTAGATCTTTTATCTTCTTTATTATTCATTAAATCTATTATATTATTATATTAGAATATTGCTTTATAAATAGAAGATAAATAATATAATGTCTCAATCGTATATTTATAATACAAATAATATTTCAAAAAAAAATAATTTTTCAAATTCAATGAATAGCAAACTTATTGATACATATGATAAATCTAATATAAAAATACCAGAATTATTAATTAAATATTTTAAAAATAAAAATTTAAAATACAATTTAAAACAAAGAATTTTCTACTACAATCATATAATAGAAAGATTAAAAAACATTAGTAATAATCAATGTTTAGTAGAGTATGATATTAATTCTAAAAAAAGTAATAATAACAAAGGCTATAGTATTAACGATACAATATTTCTTACTAAAAAATTTGGTTCTATCAGCAAATACGGATATATTTATATCACAGCCATTAGAAAAGATATAGGCAAATTTCCTATAGCATCAAAAATTATGATTAATAATAGTGTAAATTTGTTTGAAGCAAATACTAATTTAAAAATAACAGATAAAATTGTAAAAACTATGTGTTCAAGACATTTTATTCTTACATATAAAGTTATTATGTGCGATAAAATTACTAATAAAAATCTACCCGACATTGTTGTCAACAAAAAATATTATGTTTTATTAAATGAATTAGCAAGAGGCGATTTAAAACAATTATGTAGTAACAAATTATTTCTTAAAAATGATAACATATTATATAATGTTTTTATTCAAATTATATTATCTATATCGACATTTCATCATCTAGGTTATGTTCATGGAGATTGTCATTGGGGTAATTTTCTATATCAAATAAATTATGGAATTAATAAAAACAGTTATCATCATTATAATATATATGGTAATAGTTATTATTTAAAATCTTGCGAATATACTATGTTTATCTATGATTTTGGTTTTGCTAAAAAATTAATATCATCAAATATATCTACAATTGAAGCCGACTATGTTAGATTAATTAATGCTTTTAAAAATAAAAATATAGAACCTAAATCATGGATATCTGTAGATAACAATTTACCTTCTGATAGTGTAGGATTTTTCGTTAAATTGTTTAAAAATGCTATATATGAAAATACGTTAGCTAAAAATAATAATGCAATGTTCTTAGAGAATTTAACAAATAATACAATTATACCTATTTTATTAAACGCTCCTAATAATATTTTTGTAAATAAATTACCACCAAAGGCTACTATAATTAATAAAAAACCTTATTATATTAATAAAAAAATACTTATCAAAAATTAAGAATAGCATCAGCCCTTTTTTTATTATCGTATATATATTTACTATTTCTTTCTTCAATGTATTTAGTCATACTCTCAAAACCAACATATATCATTTCATCCATCTCTTTATTTGTAACATGTAATTTCATACCTTTTCTATTAAATGTAATATTAATAGCATTATTTAATACAAGATTCTTAGGATTATAATAATCAATACAATTACTATCTTGAATTTCTTTTAATAAAACCTGTTTTACTCTTAATATATTTAAAATAGTCATCAACTGTTTTATAATATATATTAAATTAATATTTTTAACAGGTTCATTTATATTATTATTATTATCTTCTTCTTTATATAAAATCATACAAATTATATTTTCTTTTGGAACATTCGCAAATATTTTTATAGGAAAATTATTAGTTAATGCACCATCATAATAGTAATAATCACCTATATTAATAGGTTTAAATAATAATGGTATAGCCATTGACGCACAACATGCCTTATATACGCATATATTAGGAGTATTTTCAATAGAAAAAATCTCGTTTTTGCATGTATTTATATTAGTACAAGATATATATATATTAATACCAAAACTTTTTGATAATTGTGAAAATGTAATAGTTTCTGAAATATCTTGAGTATTATACTCATTTAATAAACACATTTCCGGATATTTTTTTTTTACAACATTTTTCAAATGTTTAATAAAAATTTCTGTATTAAATAAACCATATTCTGTAATTAATTTAATGTATTTTTTTATTGATAAATGACATAATTCGCTATCATTTTTAGAAATATATAATATCTCTTCCATTTCTTCAATCGTTAATTTAAAAACAATCATCAATCCAATAAATGCCCCTATTGAACATCCAGCAATATGTTTTATATTTTTATTTATATTATTAATATATATATATCGTAACGCACCTACAAATATTACACCTCTCATACCTCCGCCTGATAAAACTAAATGTGTAATATTCATATATTAATTATAAATAATGATATATATAAGAAAATATATATATATTTTCTTATATATTTGAATTGTATTCTTGTATATTTATTTTGTAATATATAAGAGCCTCTTTAGAAGCATTATTTTCTGCCTCCTTTTTTGTATTTCCTATAGCTGTCGAAATAATGCTTCCATTTTTATCTTTAACACAATAGGTAAATACTCTTATATTATCTTTAATCGCTACATTTAATTCCTTAAATTGAGGTGTATCTTGTAAAGAATGCAACATATGAGATACAAGCATATCCTTGTAATTATTTTTAATTCTAATAAGTTCGCAAAAATCTATATAATTCTCTATAATATATATAAGCCACGATTCTACAACAAAATAGCCAGCACCAGATGATGGATTTATATTTATATTTGGAATAATAACATTATCATTATCTGTTTGAAAATCTAAATATAATGCCCCTAAAAATGCCTCAAATATGTCCTCCATTATTTTATAGTTATTTCTTCCCCCAGATTCTTCAACCTGTTTTGATATTATGGCAAACTTCGGTAATCCTATTTTATCGGATAAATATCCAAGCATTTTTCCATTTACTATTTTTGTCCTAATTTTAGATAAAAATCCTTCGTTTTGATCAGGAAATCTATTATATAAATAATTTGCTACAATCATTCCCAATAAAGAATCTCCTAAAAACTCCAATCTTTCATACGACATATCCTGTAATGGTAAACAATCATTGGGACAATTAGCATTACTTTTTTTAAAATCTGTATTTTTCATAGTACAATATGATTTATGAACGAATGCTACGCGATATAAATTAATATTTTTTATTTTTAAACCAGACAAACCGTTATTTTTCAATAATGTATATAAATCATCTTCGTTTAATAAGATATTTTTAGAATTATACGGTTGATTCTCAATGTCTATATCCATTGTCTTATTGTGAATATTATCAATTCTTTTCATGTTTAATTATTTAACAATAATTAATAATATATCATTTTTTATATATATAAATATTAAATGTATTTTTCTTTTAAATAGAATAAGATAGTAAATGAGTGCTGATATAACAGCTCCTCTAATACAACTTGATTCGGTTGCTATAGGGTTTCAACTTGATGACGAAAATGAAGCAAAAAATATAAATAATTTAAATTTAACAAATGATGAATTTTTAGTGGTTGGTGAAAAAACTTATATTCCAGGTGATACTTCAAATGTTAAATGGAATCTTATAGTAAATACTCAAGGTACTGCTGTTAATACTTCAAGAAATTTGGCGCGTAATAATTTGACTCACGATACTTCCTTATATGTTGATAAAAATATCTATTGTTCTGGTATTATTAAAGCGGCTGGTTTAGAACTAAGTAATATTAGAATAGATAATACTAATCCCATAACATGTAATTTAATTAAAGAGTTTATAGTTAAAACCAATGATCTTGTTGTATCACAACCATTTCAAACAGGATATATAACAAATTATAGCAATCTATATAATATTAATTATGATGTTAAAAATATTTTTACACCTAATTATGTTACTTTTGGCGGACATGTTGATACCTTTAAAAATACTCATCCTCTAAATATTGTTTCGACACCAAATAATAATTTTAATAGTATGCATATTTCTATACGCAATGATACGAATAACAGCGAAGAACCTGTTAAAATGTGTATGGGTATTATTGGTGGAAGTAATATATCCCCTGCTATTATATCTACAACAAAAGGAGTACCTCTTGAATTTCACGTAAGTCGTTCATCGGCAGATATTAATATGGCATACGGTACTAAATCGTTCCCCATATATAATACTACCAATATTCCTGCGATGACTATTGATGCTAATAATAATGTAGGAATAGGTACAAATTATACTAGTTTTAAAATCTATAATAAAAAAAATTTTACAAATAATAGCACAAATAATATAGAATTAAATGAAAAATCTAAATTAGAAGTAAAAGGTTTGTCTACATTTGATGATATTTTATTATATGATTATCAAACAAAAACTTATAAACACCTTGATGATATATATATTCGCAGTATGGGCTTAGGTTCTCTAAATGCCACACAAATAAATGGTGGAGATTTTACAGATTCTTTGTATAGATTTACTAATAATTTATCTATTCTTAAATTATTAAATACAAATAATATTAATATTGATAATAATGCTATAATAGGATGTAATTTAACAACTAAATTTTTAAATGTTAGCAACCATTCTATATTTGACGGTAGTGTATCTTTTAACAATAATGTAGATTTTGATAATGTAGAAAATATTAATATAAATAAATTAAATATAACCAATGATTTATTTATTAATAATATACGTGTAACTCCATTAAATACTACTGATACTTTTACTGGTAATTTTGAGAAAAGTTTAGTAGATGGAAGTAATTATATTTTTGTTTATATTAGCAGTAATATAGCATCTCTTGATGCTAATTGTAATGTTAATTTTCCAAATAAATTAGGATTAGGGCTCACAAGCAGCGATGGTTTCGATGGTATTCTAAATATCACTAAAAATGATAGAACTACAAGTAATAATTTTGATATATTATTAAAAAATACATTAGAGAATAAAAATTATATAGCAAATATTGGAAGATTGTCACGTCTTGATTATAACGATAACAGTTTAATATTTAATACAAATAAAGTAACAGGAAAAAAAAATAATATATATTTTTACCCATCAACTGATATATCTATATTAACTTCAAATCGCTATCTTCCTAATTTACAAAATACACCTCCGACATTATCTTTATTAGAAGGAAAAGTTGGTATTAATAAATTAATTCCCGATAATATGTTTTCACTAGATATTAATGGTATTGTAGCGGCAAACGATTATTATGTTTCTCAAAATAATAATTTTAAAAGAACTAAAAATTTTATTTATAATAATGATAAAAACTTTTTTAATTTATACGATTCTACAACTGATAAATTTTGTATTAACTATAACGAACTATTGTCATTTGCTTCTGATATGAGAGGTCTAAATGTTAAAAAAGGTATTAATGCTGATTTATATTATCAAAATAACATATTATTAGAAACACTTCAGCAAACAAGTACTCCCGATAGTTTTTATACTAATAAAAATATATCTATTGGTTGGAATGGTGAAGAAAACGTCACACCTTTACAAATAAGAAACTTATTTACAAATGATTATAATTATTCGACTATACGTATTTATAGAGGAGTTAGAGGTGGAGGTCTTTTTAATAACGCAGATTATAGCGGTATTGATATATGCGAATATGATAGAGATATAAATCAAGATAGAAATAATGAAAAATGGTTCATTTATAAAAATCATAAATATAATGATCTAGACGCAAGAGATTATATGAGAGTAGGTCCTTTACAAATAGGGTATACTAATAAAACAGTAGAACCTACGTCGTATGGTATGTCATTTTATTATGATACAGAAACTTCTAAATATCATATAGATGTAAATAAACCTGAGATATCATACGATGATAAATCCGCAATGACAATATATGGGGATTTAAATGTTCATGGTAATATCAATATTTTAGATAATGACGGATGTAATTTTAATTTTACAATGAAAGCATTATCGTCAAATTTACAAAGAGTAAATAGATATATAAATTATATATCGAGTTCAAGTGATATTGATAATGGATATTCTCAATCAGATAATAAAATAGCCATGTCTATTGATATTTTGAGACCTACGGAAAATATAATAATAGATGCTATTGAAAATGAAAAGATTCCTGTAATAATTAAAAATATGAATGATGATAATCCTGTAACCAAATTTATTACTTATTCAAAATCTAATATTTGCTATTCTATGATAGAACTTGCTATTTATAACAGTAATTTGCAATTAATAGATGATAGTCAAGATAAAGTAAATAATATTAAAAATTCTATCCAAATCAGTGTGGGCAATAATAATAGCAATACGTCTCTTGATTTTAATGTATATAATAATAACGCTTATAAAAATTTCTTACGTTTTATGAATAAAGTTAGTGATAATGGGGACGCCAATAGTACTATAGCACATCTTGGTCTAGGTACTGATAAAAGTTCTAATATTTTATTACATATTGATGGTAATGAAAAATATGGTTTACAAATTACAAATAATAAATACCCTGCTTCTATTAATTTATTAAATTCAGAGGGTAAAAATGTATATCACACTATTTCTGGTGGTGATTTTCATAATAATCATAAATTTACTATTGATGTATCTTCATCATTGCCAAATAATACTATTAATGAACCAATATTAACTAATGTTTTTACAATAGATGCATTCAAATATAATGAAGATAAACGTAGAGGTGCGCGTTTTGGATTTAACGAAAACTTTTTAACAGATAATAATCAAACATTTGTAATAAAAAGCGATTATGATACTGTTCCTATGGCAATTACAAGTAGATATAGTTATGAATATATGTTTAATAGTGTTGTTAAAATAGATTATAATAATGTATCAATTGACTTATTATCATCCAATTGGAATAATAATAATAAAAATTATTTCAGTTTATATAAACAAAATATATCTACGTTGCCTGCTTTAGATGACAATTTAAATCCTATTACATCAAATAATATTAAAGACGAAGAATTTATATTTAAAAAAAACAATACAATATCAAAGAATTTGTCATATATTTCAGTACATTCTAATATTAATTATCCATATTTCTTTAGTAATTTAAATATAAATTATCTATCTTTTAATCAAAATTTTAATATTACACCAGATAGTGTAAAAGATGAATTTAAATTAACACGTGATAATAATTTTAATATAATACCTAAACAAATATTTTATAGTAGCAACGATGATATAAGACCAAGTGATATTATTGAGAAAAGTTTTGTAATATATAACAATTCGGTTTTTAATATAGAAGATAATAGTAATATACTTTTTGATTATACATATACAAATAAATATAATATCGCTTCGACGGTTTCTTGTAATATTACTATTACAAATTATTCAAATTTAGAAACAATAGATAATAGTAATTATTTTAATATTAGTAATTATATTACGACAACTCTTTCTACAGGAACAAATCCATTTAATGATAATAATCCAAAATTTGAACATATTTATACCGATTTTAAACAAAGTAAAATAAATATCAATGAAAAATATATTCAATATTCTAATAGTTATTTAAATACTTATACAACAAATGTATTGAAATATAATTCGAATATATCTTATGATGGTATATTTTATTCTATTCATTCAAATTATTTAAATATTACTACATCAAATATTATATTTGATAATCTATTTGATAAAAATACAGCATATTTAAATATTACTTCAAATATTATTGATGCAAATAATATAATCTTTAAAACATCAAATTATTCTATTAATACTAATGCTAATTCAACGCCAAGAACTATGAAATTTGAACTCTTAAGTTCTAATATTATTATTGATACATTTGATATATTGGGAAATACTATAAATAAAAATTTAATTATTGAAGAATATTTTAATGATTATTCTAATCATAATTTAAGTGATATCAGTATAGGTATTAGAAACTATAATTATAGAAATTATAAACCTCATATTTCTTTAATTAATGATGTTGAAAGAAATAATAGTATTTTTGAAGGTCATGAAATATATAGTTACGATGGTATTTTTGAGATAAAATATGCTAATTCCGACAATAACCAATTTGTACCTCTTAAAATTGATAGTGACGGTAATATGTTCATTAATGGAGGCTTAGATATGAAAGGAAATTTAAGATTTGATGGACGTATATATGATGCCAACGGCAATGATTTAATTGAGATATTAAACAAAAATTATTATAAAGAGTATGAAATAAATTCTAGTAATATTCACTTTAATTCTTTAGGTTCAAATGGTCTTGAAATAAATGCGTATTCAAGTTGTAATCACGAAGATTATAAATTTTTTTATGTTAAAGATTATTTAACTCCCAATATAATTAATGATATTTTAGTTTTACATAAATCAGATTTATTAAATAATAAGTATAATTTGGATTTATACACTGATTTATATGTTAGTTGTAATTTATATATAGAAGGGCATGGTAATAATACATCCTTGTCAGTATTACAAAAAAGAAATACAAATATTATTGAAGCATCTAATTTAGATCGTGAAGTATTAACATTAGCCTATGATGGAAGTATGGGATTAGGTGTTACTCAACCGCAAGGTGTATTATTGAATATTAAGCAGAATATATTCGGTAGCAATGTTATATCAGCATCTAATCTAAATCGCGAAATTCTAACGTTAGCCTATGATGGAAGCATGGGATTAGGAGTTACTCAACCACAAGGCGTATTATTTAATATTAAGCAGAATATATTCGGTAGCAATGTTATATCGGCATCTAATTTAAATCGTGAAGTTCTAACATTAGCCTATGATGGAAGCATGGGATTAGGAGTTACTCAACCACAAGGTGTATTATTGAATATTAAGCAGAATATTTCTGGTAGCAATGTTATATCAGCATCTAATCTAAATCGCGAATTGCTAACATTAGCATATGATGGAAGCATGGGTTTGGGTGTTACACAACCTCAAGGAGTATTATTGAATATAAAACAGAATATTGTAAATAGCAATGTTATATCAGCATCTAATCTAAATCGCGAATTGCTAACATTAGCCTATGATGGATGCATGGGTTTGGGTGTTACTCAACCTCAAGGCGTATTATTGAATATAAAACAGAATATTGTAAATAGCAATGTTATATCGGCTTCTAATCTAAATCGCGAAGTTCTAACGTTAGCCCATGATGGAAGCATGGGATTAGGAGTTACTCAACCTCAAGGTGTATTATTGAATATTAAGCAGAATATTGTAAATAGCAATGTTATATCAGCATCTAATCTAAATCGCGAATTGCTAACATTAGCCTATGATGGA
>SXGQ01314076.1_pt1 | contig 64334 bp, 39 predicted proteins | sample 3178371 | NCBI WGS metagenome assembly SXGQ01 (sample SAMN11356859, study PRJNA531348) | freshwater metagenome | isolation source: freshwater sample F1-20 | place: China: Fuxian Lake, Yuxi | collected 2017-12-25
CGCGCCGACTCCGAAGCTTCCCGCATTCCCAATCGTCACGGTTCCGGAAATCGTTACCGCGCCGCCGCTCTTGGAGTTCAACACCGAGATATTGGTGAGAGAGCCGCCGCTGGCCAAGTTCAGCGTTCCCGCCGACGAAACAACGCTCCCTGTCAGGCCATTTACGCCGCTCAATGTCATCGTGCCTGCACCGGCCTTTGTAAATCCAGCGACCCCGCCGCCCGCCGCATTTTGCAGCGAAGCCGACACCGTCAGCGTCCCGCTCGATACGTCGAACGTGTTATTGTTTACATGCACGCCGCTGAACGCCGCGCCGGTGGACGTAATGGCCGAAGTGCCGCTCGACGTCACCGTGCCCTTTAAATTGAACGCCTGAAAATTCGCGTTCGCCCCGCCATTTGCATGGAGCGTCCCGCCCGTGAAATTCAGACCGATGATTGTCGTAAACCAGCCGTTGCTCGCCAGCGTGCCGGTGTTGTCGATCGTGATGAGTGGTGAAGTCGTCGTAGCCGCCGCGCCAAACGTGTCGTGCTGCGTAAAGTTCACGAGTCCGCCGGTGACGATGGCCGAGTCCGCTGGATTCACCGTTCCCGCAACTGGACCGGGCAACCAGTTCACAGAATTCCAGTTCCCGGTCCCGCCGCCCCATGTGAAAGTTGCGGCGTGCGCCGAAGTCGCTGCGAGCGCGAGAGCCGCGAGACGCAGTGCGGGAGCGGAAATGAGAGATGAGCAGACGGGACGGAGTTTCATATTCGTGGGTGAGCGATGTGATGGTTTTATTCCAAATGTAACGGCGCATGTAGGATCCGGAAGTTCCGCGATCGCACCATTTAGCGACGAAAATCCACATCCGATGGTGCGCATGCGGGAACTCTCTTCGCCGTGCGCCAAGTTTTCAATTGCCGGCTGTGTTCGCGCTACTTCGGCCGGACCTCGTAGGAATACGTCACCGAGCCGCTCTTTCGCTCCGCGCTTTCCGCCGCCGCGGGATAGGCGCGCACGTAATCGACCACGGCCTTCTCCGGTGAGACGCTCACCCGCATGATGCCCGACGCGCCGAACTTCACGCCGCTCTTGTAGCCGTATTCATCGGCGTTGCGCGTGTTGTCGTTGCGCGAATGGCCGGGCTGCGGGACGAGCTGATACACCACGCCGTCGCGCTCGCCGCGGACGAAGATGTGGTCGTGTCCGTGAAAAACCACGCAGCTTCCGCGCTTCGCCAGCAGGTCGTGAATCGGTGCCGCCCAGCCCGGACGCTTTTCTGTGAACGTGCTCGTGCCGTCGAGTTCCTTCCCACCCCACTCGAAAAAGTGCGACGCCTCCACGCCGCCGCGACCTTCGGGAGTCGCGCCGCCGACGAGGTGATGCGTGAAGACGAACGTGTATTTCGCTTTGCTCGTCTCCAGAGTCTTTCGCAGCCACTCGTATTGCTCGCGACCGAGCGTGCGGCCCCAATTGTCGCCGCCGTCCTTTCGGATGCGCTGCGAATACCAAAATTGGTCGAGCGCGATGAAAAGCGCGTCGCCCCATTCCCACGCGTAGTAGTTTTCCAGCAGACCGGCCTTTGTGTGGGGCGTTGCGTTGCCCGTGTAGAAGCCGTCCGGCGACGGGTTCGGGAAATATTTTTTCCGCATTCCGTTCGACCACACCGCCATTCCGTCGCCGCCCTCCTTGCGTCCGCCGCCCATGCTTTCGCCATCGTGATTTCCCAGCACGAGAAACACCGGCGCGCTGTGCCCGACGAGGCCGAAGTAGTATCGCTGCGCGACGTATTGCGGCGCGGCGAGCGTGTAAGTCGGGCGCTTGTCCACCATGAAGGTATCGCCGAGGTCTATGTGGAAATCCGTCTTCGCCGCGAGCGCATTGGCGAGAGACTTTTCGTAAACCGCAGTGTCCACGCCGAAGTCGAGGTGCGGGTCGGCCTGCACGGTAAATGTGAACGCGCTGCCCGGCACGCGCTGCGTGCGAAAGGAACGCTCCGGCTGCAATTTCCACTCTCCGCCCGGCGCGCGCGTGCTGAGCTGGTAGAACACCTGCGAGTTCGCCCTCAGTCCTTTGAGCGGCACCTCGACTGGCTCGTCTTTCTTCAGCGGAAAAACAGATGTCTTCTCCGCGAGTTCGCCGGATTTTTCGCCGAACGCGATGACGCCTTCGCGTTCCTCGTAAGCGAGAACGCTGACCGTCACGGAATCCTTCGTCGGACGCCCGAGCACGACATCCAGCGGATGCGCGGGAACATCGGTGCGGAACAAAAACCGCACATCATCCGTGGGCGCATCCTGCGGACGCTGTCCGCCGCGTTTCCCTTCGCCGCCGCCACGCGGTTTCTCATCCGCGGCAAATGCGATGAGCGAGGCGAGCGCAGCGAATGCCGCCGGGGCGAGCAAGTGTTTGAGTTTCATCGCGGGAACATCGCTGCACGAACCTTAAGAGAACATGAATTCCGAAGTGGCCGCTCCGCAGCTCCAGCCGGGAGGCGGACCAGCAGCCACAAGGACAGGATGAAAAAGAAAAAGCGCATCGCAGGGAGTGAGCGCGGAGCGGCGGAGTGTGACGGGCGTTTTTCTAGTCATCATTCCGTCCCTGCGGGAAAGAGTTTACTCGCGCGATGCACATATTGCGCCGCTTTCCCAAGCTCCCGCGCACTGCTATGAGGGGCACCTCAGTTGCACCAACCGATGTCCATATTCTACCGCCTGCTTCTCGCCATCCTTGCTTTCGCACCGGCCCGCGCCACCGAGCCGCTGCTGCTCGCGCACTACATGCCGTGGTATGCGACGAAGGACGTGAGCGGGGCGTGGGGGTGGCATTGGACGATGAACCGCTTCGACCCGGAGCGTGTGCGGGAGGATGGCCGCCGCGAGATTGCTTCGCACGATTATCCGCTCATCGGGCCATACGATTCGGGCGATGACCATGCGCTGGAGTGTCAGGTGTTGCTGATGAAGCTCGCGGGGCTCGATGGCGTCGTCATTGACTGGTATGGCACGAGCGACATCCACGACCACGCCGCGAACCACCGCCACGCGCTGAAGCTCCTCCCGTGGCTCAAGAAGGCCGGTCTGCGCTTCGCCGTGTGCTACGAGGACAATGCGGTGAAGTCGCTCAAGAACGGTGACGATGTGCGGCAGGCGGAGAAAGACCTCGCCTGGGCGGCGGAGCATTTCTTCACCGCCGAAAACTACGTGCGCCACGACGGGAGGCCGGTGCTGCTGGTGTTTGGCCCGCAACATTTGCAGTGGAAATTTCAGCTCGCCTCGAAGCCGCTCGTCTTTGGACTGCCGCACCTCGCAAAGCAGCACGGGCTGGACGGCGCGTTCGCATGGCCGCCGGTCACGGGCGGCAAGCGCATTGAGCCGGAGCAGTGGCGGCGCGAACTCGACAGCGTGTATGCGTCTAAGCAGCCGTTCATCGCCACGGCGTTCCCCGGCTTTCACGACATCTACAAAGAAGCGGGCGTCCACGACAGCTACGGCAGCATCGAAGCGCGCGACGGTCGGACGTTCATCGAGTCGCTGGCGCAGGCGATGAAAAGCGGCGCGCCCATCGTGCAAATCGCCACATGGAACGACTACGGCGAAGGCACCGTCATCGAACCCACACGCAACCACGGCTACCGCTATCTCGAAGCTCTTCCGCGCAGTGGCGACAAGGCGCATCTCCGCCTTCCCGTGCGACTTTACGAGCTGCGGAAACGCGGCGGAGACACTGCAAAACTCGACGAGGCCGCACGCCTGCTTTTCGAGTCAAAGGCTGCGGAGGCTGCGGTTATTCTCGAAGGCGCAGGCCGCTGAACCGTTTGGCGCTCTGCTACCCGACTCGGGCACACGAACACATGGACCTACACCGGGACGTTCTCCACGTTCAACCCGAAGAAATTTTACCGCGAACCAAGTGACCGTGCATGCTCCCGCGCTTCACGTTGGCTTGAGGTGCGAGTCGTGAATTGGCGGCGCGAATTCAAGGTGCAGCCGGTTTTCAACAGCCTTACGCCCTATGTCGCGTGTTATGCGGCGGAGGTTTCTCCCTGGACAAATTCCGGCATGATGACGGTGGAGCGGAATTTTCCGCCGGGTTGCGCCATGACTTGGAGCATCAGCCGGGTGGCGGCGCGGCCTAGGCGCGGGCCGTCGTAGGCGTAGCGCGTGACTTCCGGGTCCGACATTTGCAGGAACTGGTCGTCGCCGCGCGAAATCACCGCGGCATCCTCGGGCACACGCATTCCAGCACGCTTGAGACAGGCCAGCACGCACCACACCCACTGTGGTTGCGTGACCAGAAATGCGGTGGGCACTGGCTTGCTGGCGAGGAGCTGGTTCATCGCGCGCCGGATGGTCGGGCGGCTGTTGGTGCAGTGAGCGATTGCGATTTCCACGGAGTCGGGATGTGTGGCCGCCGCGTCCCTCAATCCGGCTTCGCACTCGGCTTCGCCGACCATTTCCAGCGAGAAGCGGAGGAGCGCCAGTCTGCGATGGCCGTGTTTCAGGAACTGGCCGCCCGCGTGCCGGGCCAGTGCGCGGCTCGCGAACTCGACATGCGGCAGCGTGATGCCAGGTGCCCGTGCCCCCAGCACCATGACTGGCAGGCCGCGGGAAGCGAACCACGCCTGCACGGCGGGCGGGACGCCACAAAGCACCCAGCCGTCGCGTGCGTTCACGTCCACCAGCGATGCGAGGGCGCGGGCCACATCGCGCCGGGTCAAGTCCGCGCGGTGGAGGTAGTGGTATCCGGCTCCAGCCACCGCGAGGCCGCGCTGCAGTTCGGCGAGGGCGCGTTCCATGACGCCGACGATGTTCTCAGGCGGCGTCTGGCTGAGCACGCGGACTTTGCCGCCGCGCACATCGCGAGCGGAGCGGTCGCTCGGCATTGTCGCCACGATGCGATGCCGCCGCCCATAACCGCCCTTTTCCAACAGTCTCTCCCGCGCCAGTTGCTCAATGGCCGCGCGCAGCGTCATCCGGCTCACGCGCAGTTCGGCGCAAAGCTCGTGCTCGCCCGGAAGCTGGCCCGTCCAGCGACCGGACGACAGGCCTTCGCGGAGGACGCGCGCGGTTTCCGCCGCCAGCGGGAAGCGTTGTGGAATGTCGGACACAGTTGGAATGATTGGCCCGGGCCAGCGTGAGTGTCTAAAAAAAAGATAATACGTCGCCACTAGTTGATTCGAGTCCGCCGGGGTCTGCTTTCGGAGAGTCATGAAATCAACCACGCTTACACTCATCACCGCCCTGCTGCTCGCGCTTTGCGCCATACCCGCGGTCGCCGACATTCGCGTCACGCCTGCGGGGGTTGCGCCGCTGAGTTTTGATTCGGCTCCGTCTTCCGGCGACTGGACCACGCTTTCCGTGGGCACTTTGGCGACCACTTACACCAGTGCGACGGCGCTCGATGTTGCGGTCTCCACGCTCAATGCCGCCAGCATCACTGCCGCGCTGGCTTCGACTGGTTCGTGGCCGCCGACGGTGAATACCCTCGCACGCTGGAACAACGGCACGGGCGTTGGTGCCCTGCGGTGCCTCCAGACCCGTGCCTCGGCCAATGATTACCTCGTGCTCATGGCGAAGCTCACCAATGCCACGGGGGCGAACATCACGTCGTTCACCGTCAGCTATGCGTGGGGGCAGTGGCACAATCGCCCGGTGAATGAAAGCGTCGCCGGGCACCGCACCTTTTACAGCCTCACGGGAGCGCCGGGCTCGTGGCAGCTCATCCCGGCGTTGTCCGTGTTCGACAACAACAGCCCCAACCAAACGCTCACCGCGACCGTCAATGTCGGCACTTGGTCGCCGGGCACGAGGCTCTATCTGCTCTGGGCCGATGACAACGGCCCCGGCAGCGACACCGACCCGAAGGAAGGCGGCTACACGCTGGATGACTTCTCCATTTCCAACGTCCTGCCCGCCATCAACCACAGCTTCCTCGACAACGGCATCATCAAAATCGGCGCGGACCTCGGCAAAGGCGGCGCCATCACCTACCTCTCGCCATCGGGCACGACGAACAACATCATCAACAACTACGACCTCGGGCGGCAAATCCAGCAGTCGTATTACTCCGGGCCGCAGCCCTACGACCCCGCGGGCAACATGCACCCCGGCTGGCCGAACTGGCCGTGGAATCCCATCCAGACCGGCGATGTTAATTTCAACCCGTCGCCGCTCATCACGCACAGCAACGACGGCCAGACGCTCTATGTAAAATGCACGCCCAAGCAGTGGGCGCTCAACAATGTGAATGGCGAATGCACGTTTGAATCGTGGATTACGCTCAGCGGCAAAGTCGCCACCGTCAAAAACCGGCTCGTCAATTTCCGCACGGACACCACGCAGCAATTCCCCGCACGCGACCAGGAACTGCCCGCCGTTTACACCAACGGCGACCTGTTCCGGCTCGTCAGCTACAACGGCACCGCGCCATTCACCGGCGGCGCAGTCACCACCTTTCCCAACACCCCGCCGCCGTGGCTCTATTTCCGCGCCACGGAAAGCTGGGCCGCGCTGCTCAACACGAGCGACTGGGGACTCGGCGTTTACCATCCCGGCGCGGTGCAGTTCGTCGGCGGATTTGCCGGCACGCCCGGCAGCGGCGGCACGTATGATTCACCCACCGGCTACCTCTCGCCGATTCATCAGGAAGTCCTCGATAGCACCTTCGAACACACCTACACCTACCAACTCATCCTCGGCACGCTGACGGAAATTCGGAACCACGTTTACGCGCAGCCCTACCGCCCCGCCTGCGACTTCGTTTTCGACACCGACCGCGAGCATTGGAAGTTCGAGCAAACCACCGATGCCGGCTGGCCGTTCGTGAACCAGCGCCTCCGGGTCAGCCTCAACAGCGGCGACCCGCAGATGTGGTCGCCCCGCACCGCATTCCGCGCCGTGGATGCGCCCAAACTCTACATCCGCGCCGCCTTTCAAATCGCCAATCCCGCCGGACGCGCCAACGGACAAGTGTTCTGGGAAAAGGACAACAGCGGCGGACTTTCGCAGGCGCAGAGCCTCATCTTCCCCGTTACCGCCGATGGCCAGTATCACACCTACGAACTCGACCTCGCCGCCACCGGCACATGGACCGGCCTCATCACGCAGTTGCGATTCGACCCCGCCTTCAACGGCGAGCCCGGCGACTACGTGGACGTGAAAGCCATCTCCTCAAATCCCTTCGCCGGAAACGAACACATCGCCCCGACGCTCACCATCGCACGAACCAACGGCGACATCGTCATCAGCTTCCCGACCATCACCGCCGCCACCGCTGGTTTCATCGGCGAAAACCTGCGCTACGATTTGGAAAGCACCACCGACCTCACCCCCGCCAACTGGCAGCCCGTCGCCGGCGTCACCAACGTCCTCGGCGACGGCAGCCTCAAATCATTCACCGACCCGCCTTCATCCCCGCCGAGGAAGTTCTTTCGGCTGAAAGTGCGGCTGGAGTGAACCCGGCTCTGCAACCATACATGAAACTCACTCACCTATTTACTGTCGCCATTCTACTCACGATTCGATCCCATGCGCTCGATTACCCGCACATCACCGGCGAGCCGCAAAAGACCGGCTGGCCGCTCACGGCGGAGGAGCGGGCCTATGTCGTCGAAAAGCCCGGAATGCCCGACGCATGGGAACGCGAGCGCGGCCTCAATCCAAGCAGCTCCGCCGATGGCAACGCCACACAGCCCGACGGCTACACGAACTTGGAGCACTACCTGAACTCACTGTCCTGATGCCTTGGGATTTCTTCCCTTCCCGCCTTTGCCGCCTTTCTTCCGCACAGGCTCCTCGCCGGGTTTGTAATCGGGGTTGGGCTTCGGCATGGCCGCGTTCACCGCGGAGAGGTAGGTTTTGAGCCGCTTGCCGAGGTCGGCTGCGATTTCTGGATTCGTTTTTGCGATGTCGTTTCGCTCGGCGAGGTCGGTCTTGAGATTGAAAAGCACGCGCTCACCAGTCTCGTAAAACTCCAGCAGCTTGTAGTCGCCCAGCCGGATGGCCGAGTGCGGCGTGTCGCCCTGATAGTGCGGGAAGTGGAACACCAGTTCCTCGCGCGGACGCTTCACCGGCGTGGCGGCTCCGGTGAACAATGGCGATAGGTCGCCGCCCTCCAAATCCGCCGGAAGTTTCTCCTTCACTCCCGCGAGCCGGCAAAAAGTCGGGAACAAATCGTAACCCACGACCGGCTGATGACACCAAGAGTCCGCCTTGATTCCCGGCCCGCGCACGATGAACGGAACGCGGATGCCTCCCTCCCAAACGCCGCCTTTTCCCGCCCGCAGCGGACGCGCATCGCCCTTGCCAGCTCCACCACCGCCGCCGCCACCGCCGTTGTCGCCCATATAAACAACGTAGGTCCGCCCCGTGAGACCGAGCCGCTCGATGCCTGCGAGCAATTTCCCCACGCCCGTATCGAGGTCCGTCGTGATGGCCGCGCGCGCCGGGTCGCGGTGCATTTTTCCGGGAGTCTGCTTGTCGTAAAACTCCCGCGTGGCCTTCAGTGCGTTCTCCGGAACGTGCAGCGCGTGATACGACATCTGCACATAGAACGGCTTCCCGGCTTTCGATTGCTTCTCCATGAAAATGCCCGCGCGCTCCGTCATGCCAAAAATGTCCACGGGATTCGGGTCCACGAAACGGTCTGCATCGCGATTTCCCGTATCACCATCGCTCTCATCGTATCCGTGCTGCGCCGGCCCGCCGCCGCCGAGGTGCCACTTCCCGTAATGCGCCGTCGCATACCCCGCGCGGTTTAGCACCTCCGCGATCGTTGTTTCATCGGGGCGGATGCTCTTTCGATTCTCCGCTTCGATCAACTTGTGCCCATCCTCCGCCGGCGCAGCCTTCGTCCAGCGAAGCGCCGCAGGATTGCGCCCCGTTTGCAGGCTGATTCGCGTCGGCGAACACACCGGAGCCGGCGCATAGCCGGAACTGAACCGCATCGCCTGCGCCGCGAACTTTTCGAGATTCGGCGTGCGATAGAAGTCGCTCTTTGAATTCGGCATATCCGGATGCATCTGCGCCGAAAGCCCGTTCCAGTCCTGATCATCGGACAGAATGAGCACAAAATTCGGCGGTGGCTCGGCAGCGCGAGCGACGAGTGATAGCCCCAGTATGCAAAGGGTGATGAGTTTGCTCATTTGGTGACGCGGTAAAATCTCTTTGGTGTTAATCCTGAGAACGCCCCGGAGTCGGTCCAGGTATTTGTCTGCCCGACATCAATGTTCGTCCAGTTTACGAGGTCGGTGGACCATTGGAGCGTGTAGCTTTGGCCGCGAAGGGCGTCCCAAGTAATGACTGCGTTGCTGCCCAATTTTACGACGGCGACTTCGACGAAGGGCGTCGGCTTCATCGTGTAGGTGTGGGCAATGTCGCGGTTGTGGAGCGATGCGGTTTCTTGCGAGGGAAGCGCGGCGCGGACGTATTCGACTTTTGTTTCTTCTCGGGCGACGGTGACTCGCAGGTGGCCGGAGTTTGGAAGGAGCGTGCCGGTGGTGTATTGGCCGTCCACGGCGCTGCCGAGGGAGAAGTTCGGTGTGCCGGGCTGCGGGCATTCTTGATACACGACGCCGTCGAGTTGCTGGTAGGCGTAAAAGTGGTCGTGGCCGTGGAAGACCGCGCTGACGTGGTTTGCGACGAGCAACTGATGAATGGGCATCGCCCAGCCGGGACGCTTTGCGGCAAAGCCTTCGGTGCCGTCTGCGTTTTTTCCGCCCCACTCGTATTTGTCCGCGACTTCCACTCCGCCGCGACCGGATGTGGTGCCGCCGACGAGGTTGTGCAGGAACACGAACTTGAATCGAGCGCTGCTCGTTTCGAGCGTGGTCTTGAGCCAGTTGTATTGCGAGAGTCCGAGCGACCAGCGCCAATTGTCGGCGGGCGCGGAGTTTGGGTTGCTGAGCGTATTCCAGTATGGGTCTATAACCACGAAAAGTGCGTCGCCCCACTCCCATGCGTAGTAATTTCGCATGAGCTTCTGCTGGCCGAAAATGAGCTTTGTCGCGGTATTGCCGGTATAGAAATTATCCGGCGTGGGTGAAAGGTCGGGCGCGGGCGTCGGGTAATACAGGGTCCGTGCGCGATGGTTCCACGACGCAAAGTTGTTCGATTTATCCGGTGTGGCGTCGGCGTTGTAGGTGTAGCCGTATTCGCTCTCGTGGTTACCGAGGACGTAGAAAAACGGCGAGCTGTGGCAGTAGCGCCCGAAGAATGTGCGAAGATTCGTCGCGCGCCCGATGATCGTCTGCGGCGTAACGACGATGCCGGGGATGAACTGCGTGAGCTTGTCCGTCATGAAGATGTCGCCGAGGTCCATGTGAAAATCCGCGCCGTCGGCGTGCATGTTGTCCATTGCGAGCGCGAAAAGTTCGGGGTTTGTGATGTCGTCGAGATGCGGGTCGGCGGTGATGGTGAATTTGAACTCCTGTCCGCGCGAACGTTGCGTGCGAAAGGTGCGGTCGCCGCGGCTCTTGAACACCGTTTCACCCGGCGCACGATATCGCACGCGGTAATGATAAAGCGTGTACGGGGTGAGCGGCGTTCCCGTCGGCGATTGAATCACAATCTCGAACGGGGTGCCGACGGGATAGGTCGCGACGGGGGTCTGCATGGTGTAGTGCCCAGCGGCATCGCCGATTTCAACGAAGACCTCCTGGGTACTCGATGCCTCCATATTCAGCGTCACGCTCTTTCGTGTCGGAATTCCGAGAAACTCCGATGAAGTGAACGTCGCATCCTCCAGCGTGTAGCTCACGGGATAGCTCGCCGGAGCACTGCTGGTGTTCGCGCCGCTGCTGTCCGTCGCGGAAATGCTGTAGCTTACATTCACGCCACCGGCCTGCTTCGGAACCAGTGCTCCGAAGACACCATCGCCGGCCGCTCCGTCGCCGTGGAGCCCGTCGTCGAACATCGTTACGGTCACCGGTCCGCCGGGTGATGTCGTGATGACTTTGATGTCGTCCACGCGGACCTTTGGCGGAGGCGTGGGGTTCACCGCGTTGTAGCCTGTCATTTGAAAACGGAGCTTCAGGTTGGTGGTGAAATCCGCGCCGCTGAGGTTGTATTGATACCGCTGATGCGCGTGATTCGCGCCGGTGAGCTCGCTCAATCTCGTCGTGTAGGTCGCTCCGCCGTCGGTGGACATTTGAAATGTCCAGCCATTCGGCGAAATGAGGTCCACGGTCTCGACGTAGAACTCCACATAGCCCGACGCCGCGCCCGCGGTGTTGATGATGTTCGTCGTCGTGGCCATCGTATCAGTGAGATTCGCGGTGCCCTTGTTGAACTCCAGTCCGCATGGATTTCCCGTTGCGGAATTGTTCGCTCCAGTCGTCTGCCGGACGTTGTTTGCGGTCGCGGCTGTAATTGTCCACGGGTTATCGCATCCGTCGCCAGTCCAGGGTGTGACGGCGGCCGTGCGCATCGTTTCCGAGAAGACCGTCGTGGTTTGCGCAGAGCCGTTGTTGTAAGTCAGTTGGACGCTTTGCAGCGATTGCCCTGAGCCCGGTTGGACGTTCGCGGTTACCCACACATTGTCGAAGTACGTCGGAACGCTCGGTCCCGTCGCGACCGAGGTAATCGAAGGCCCCGCCGCGCCAATGGTGAGCGTTCCGGATGCGCTGGTCGTGGAGCCCGCGACGTTGCTCACAACGACATCATACGCCGCTGCGTCCGCAGCCGTCACATTGCTGAGCGTGAGCCGCGTCGTGTATGCACCCGTGACGAGGTCGCCGAGTGTGTCGGTGACTTGCGCGAACGTCGTCGCACCGCTCACCGGCGCACCGTTCTTGCGCCACTGCACGCTCGGCGCTTTGTACGAGGTGAACGGCGCATAAAGCGTGACCGTTCCGCCCGCCGGGATGCTATTCGTGATGAGCGGTGGGCCGATGTAAGGCGGGTAGCTTTCCGGCGCTACATTGGTGATCGCCGTCGTCAGCGAGGCCGCGATTCCGGAGTATGCCGCCGCATTTCCGCCGAGCAGCAGGTCGGTCGTCTCAAACTGGTCGTCCGTCATGTTGAACAGCTCATTCACAAACGACGCGCCAACGCGGTTGCGGATGAGCTTGAAGACCTTGCTGCCGCCATTCACCGGGTCGGTGAATGTATTCAGGCTCACCGGAATCGCGGTGCCCGTCACCAGCGGCACCGGACGCTGCACGGTCGTCGAGTTGTTCGCAGCAAGCAGCGCAGGCCAGAGATTGATGCCGTCGAACGGCTTTGTATTCTGCGGCGCGACTCCCGTAGCTGCGCAGAGCGTGGGAAAAAGATCGCCCACCCACACATGCTGCGTGCTCGTCACACCCGCGGGCAGCACGCCGGGCCAGCGAATCCCCGCCGGTGTGCGAAGCGCGCCATCGTAGCCGTCGCCTTTGGTCCCGCGCAGTGGATCGTTCAGCGAGCCCTTCACTTCATCGCCGCCATTGTCTCCAAACCACACGACGATCGTATTGTTCGCAATCCCCGCCGTATTCAGCGCGGCGAGCACCCGTCCCATCGCGGCGTCCATCCCATCCACCGCGGCGGCGATGAGCCTGCGGTTCGTGTCTGTGACTCCGAGGTTCTGATATTTCGTTATCAAAGCCGGCGGCGCCGACACCGGGCCGTGAATCGAGTTGAACGCGAGGTAAAGCAGCATCGGCTTTGACGTGTCGCGATTCTGAATATGAGCGATAGCCTTGTCTGCGAGCAGGTCCGGCGACCACCCGCCGTGCCCCTGTGAATCCGTGTGCTCGCTCGCCCCGTCCTGCTGCACGCCGTTCAGCCACCAGTCCGGCACATCGGGATTCTCGCCCTCCGCGCTCTGGTGCGTGAAATAGTCGATCGCTCCCGAGTACTGCCCGTAATGCGAATCCCACCCGCGATTGTACGGCGCGTATTCCAGCCCTTCCTGGATGATGCGCACATTCTGCCCGTTCACCGTCGTGTAGCTGAGATTTTTGTCCGAGCCACCGAGATGCCACTTCCCGCAAACAAAAGTCTGATACCCCGCCGTCTTGAACGTCTGCGACATGAGATGCTCGCTCAGCGGAAGCCCGCGCGTATTGTTCGTCCCCGTGCGAAGCGTATTCCGCCCCGTCAGTAGAGCCGACCGTGTAACGCTGCAGACCGCCGTAGCATAAAACCGCTCCAGCCGGATTCCCGATGTCGCGAAGCTGTCCATGTTCGGCGTCTGAATCGGCACCTGCCCCGCCGGAGTATGATAACCGACATCGCCCCAGCCCTGATCATCCGTCACGATGATCACCACATTCGGAGCCGTCGCAAAGCACTGCGCCGCGAAAAGGAACGCCAGCAGTCGTGTGATGTAATTCTTCATAAAACTGATGCATTTCGCGCTATCGCATCACCCGGTAAAACCGCTTCGCCGCTGCGCCAATCGCGCCGCTGTCAGTCCACGTGCCGACCTGCCCGACGGGGATGTTCGTCCAATTGATGAGGTCCTCGGAGGTTTGCACGGAGTAGCTGATTCCCGCTTGTGTCGGCCACTGAATGGTAACGCTGTTTCCGGCGGGTGTCGCGGTCGCTGTAAAATTTGCGGGCGGTGTGATGGCGCTCACGGTGTAGCTCGCGGCGGCGGCGGATGTGGTAGTGCTGCCGTTGTTGTCGGTCACGCTGACGCTGTAGGTGATAGTCGTTCCCGCGGCGCGCACCGGGATTTGCGCGCCGTAGAGTCCGTCGCCTGCGAGGCCGTCGCCGTGCAGGCCGTCGTCGAACATGGTCAGCGCGACCGGCGGATTTCCGGATGTGGTGACGACGGTGATGTCATCAATGCTGACTTTGGGTGCGGGTGTCGGAGCGACTGCGTTGTAGCCTACGAATTGGAACCGCATCTTCAGCGTGTTCACGCGCTCGGTGGCGAGCAGGTCGTAGTGGTAGAGCTGCATCGCGTGGTTGAGCCCGGTGAGTTCGCTCAGACGTGTGGTCCACGTGGTACCGCCGTCCGTGGAAAGCTGGAAGGTCCATCCGTTTGGCGAGATCAATGAAGATGCGCCCAGCCAGAATTCCACGTAGCCAGCGGTGCCTGCTGCCGGAATATTGTTCGTCGTGGTGACGTAATTGTCGGTGATCGTCACCGTGCCTTTGTCGAACTGCAGTCCACACGGATTGCCTGTGCCGTGGTTTGCTGCGGTGACCTGTTTGATTGTGTTTGCTGTGCCGTTGACCGTCCACGGATTATTCGCATTCGCCCCGGTCCAGGGTGTGACGGCGGCGGCGGCCATCGTTTCCGTGAAAACCGGACCGGTCGTGAGCGTGCCGTCGCTGTAGGTGAGTTGAGCGCTGGTGATGCTTGCGCCATTGGCAGCCTGAAGGCGTGCTGTGACAAATACATTGTCCACGTAGGTCGGCGTGTTTGGCGAGGTGAGGGTATTCGTGATGGTCGGTGGCGGGATGGCACCCGTGCCGGTGAGACTGATGTCGAAGGCGGTGCCCACGCTGCTGTCGCTGCTGGCGATGTGCAGCGCCGCGGTTTTGGCGCCGGCGGTGCTCGCATTGAACTGCACGACCATCGTCGTGCTGCCGCTGGCCGCGATGCTCGATGCGGGTGGCGTGGCGACGGTGAAATTCGACGCGTTCGTGCCGTCGATCGTCACGCCGGTGATGCTGAGGGCTGAGGTGCTGCTCGTATTGCGTATCGTGAACGTCTTCGACAGCGTGCTGCCCACATTCACGCTGCCGTAGGCCACGGTGCTGCTGCCATCGGTCAAAGCGGAGCCCGTCGGCTGCTCGACCGCGATCTGCGTCGTGGTCGCGGCCGGGCCGGTGTAGCGGACGATGACTTCATTATCCAGCGTGAGGCTCGACGACCAGATGAACTGCGCACCGCTGCCGGTGAACTGCGGCTGGAAGTTCATGTAAGCCGGGAAATTCACGCCCACTGTTGCCTCGGTGTAGGTCGTCGCATTCGGCCAGCCAGCGGTTGAGTAGGCGGACGACTGCCAGCCCACGGGCAACGGGTAATGCATCGCGTAGGCCGTCTCGGTGAGAGAGTGCGTCGCGCTGGCAGAACTGCGCGTGCCATCGGCCAGCTCGACCACTTGATTCGGATTGTCCAAGGGAGCGATGTAGAAAGTCTGCGCCTTCCATTGATTGTTCGTCACCGTGCCGTCACTGAAGCTCGCGATGAAGCCGCCGTCGCCGATGTGATACGGATCGCCGCCGTTCAATTCGGTGCCGAGGCCGAGATTCTCCTCCCAATCAACGAGCCGCACGGCGTAAGTGATCGGGCGCTTCGCCTTGAACTTCACCACGCATGAATTGAACGACGTGTAAGGCACCGGATCGACGCCCACGAGCACGCCGTTCACATACAGCTCGAAGTAATTATCGCTGAAGATGTAGCCGGTCACGACTTCGCCATCGGCATCGACCACCGTGGTCGGCAGCGCATCGATCGCGGCCTGTCGCGCAGCGAGATTCGCGGGCGTGACGGCGGTGTATTCGTTGTACAGATCGGGAGCTTTTGGCGCGGTGGCGAATAGCGTCGCGGCAGGCACGGTCCACGTCGAGTTGTCCGTTGCGGTGATGGTGCCCACGGCGGTCACGCGCTGGCCTGGCGGAAAAAGATTCGTCGTCGTGGTCGTACCACGACCTTGCGTGATCGAGCCCGATGGCACCGAGCGCACTGCGAAGACCGGATAGCTCGATGCAAACGGCTCGTAGCTCACGATGCCCTGCGAATTGCGGGGCGGAGTCGAACTCGTGTTCACGCCAAACTCGACCAGCCACGCCTGCGTCGGCGAGCCGCCGCCACCACGGAGCGGCGTGGACGACCAGTAGGCGGTTGCGGTCGCTGCGGGGAAGAGCTTTCGCTGAATGCAAGGCTGCGCGCCCGCTGCGGAAGTCGCGGTGGCGAGCGTGATGTCCACGAGGGTCTGGAGTTCCTTCACATTCGGAAGACGCCAGTCGGTGAAACCGGCTGTCGTGAGCCCTTCGGCATACGCGAGTGCGGCGTTCCAGTTCATCGCGCTCGAAGGCACCTGCGTCCACATCAGCCCGGTATCGAGGTCCGTGATCGTTCCGTCGTTGTTGTTCAGATAATTGTGCCCATTGGTCGGCTTCGGGCCGCGCACATACCGGGCGTGGAAGCGGAGCGTGCCGCCCGCGCTGAGCGTCTCTGTTTTTGGATGCGCTCCGAGCCCGCCGCCGGAATTCGTGCACCACACGCGCGTCGCGTCCGTTCCGAAAATATCGCTCGTCCACCAGTAGCCGGCGGCACCTGCGGGATGATTCGGAAAATACGTCAGATTCACCGCCGGATTGTTCGCGTGATTCAGAATGCTGAATGCCTCGGTTGGCGTGGGAAGCCGCCAGTCGCTGTATCCGCCGGTCGCCACGGCGGCCGCATTCGCGACAGCGGAATCCCAGGTCGATTCACCGTTGTCCGTTTTCTGCCACATCAGCCCGGTGACGTTGTCGGTGATGGTTCCGTCGTTGTTGTCCGTGAAGGATTGCGGATTGATCGTGTAATCGGCGTCCTCGCCGAATGTCGCACTTCCGTCCTGCGTGGCACTCGTGTCCGGCAACTTCACCATGCTCCACGCTGCCATCGGATACGTCTTTAAGCGGTTGTTTGTGCCGTTTGTGTACGTGGTCGTCGTCGTGCCTGTGGTGGGGTGCCGGTATGTGATCGTGAGCGTCTTCGGATTTACGCTGCGATTGATGCGCCAGCAGATGTCGTAGGTCGTCGCGCCCACCGTGTAGCGCATCAAATACTGGTCTGGCGAAGGTGTGCCCGCAGGGTTATGGACGAAGTGCCCCGACCCATCCACGCTGAATGCGACGGGATTTAGGAACGCCGTGATGACCGCTCCCGAAACCGCCTGCGCAGTATAGCCGCCGGTCCCCGAGGCACGCATGGATTGCACCTCCGGTTGCGGGTCCACCTGACCGCCGAAATTCACCACCGTTCCGTGCATTGCATCCATGATGTATGGCGCGACATGCCCGCCCGCGGTGCTCCCGCGCGCGTGATAGTGGTAACCCCACGCGCCGTGCTGATGCCCGCCGTCGGCATCCAGCGCAAGCTGCGGCGACCCGTCCGGCTCCGTGAATCCGTAAATCGGATATCCATCCAGCGCCCACGCGACCGGCTTGTCCACGCCGAGCACACTTTGCAAATGCACAGGCGCGATGTGGTAGTGGTAATCGTCCGCCAGACCGCAATGCCCGCCGTATTGGTCGAGCTCGCCGATGGCATACGAGAACTCACCGCGATTGTTTCGCGGGTTGAAAATCGCGATGCCATTTGCAGCCACGGCTACCGCGCCGCGGAGGAAGTTTCCGTTCAGCGAGATTGGAGATGCTGCGGGCGAGGGCACCAGCGGAAGCCGCCACACATTCGGCTGCCCGTAGCCGAGCGACCCCGTGTTGTTCTCGGGATTCGTCGTCGCGAAAAAGTAGGATGTCGGCAGCGGAATCTGCTGCTGCCACGCCGTGATGCCGACCATCGGCGAAGGCATGATGGCGGGGTCCGGCACATTGTCGCCTTCGACATAGAAATACGTGCCGTCATTGTAGCTCCGGACCCGTGGTCGGAACGGCGCGAACGACGCAGTCATGAGCAATCCATTCCCAGCCGGTGCCGCGAAGAGAGCAATCTGGCCGCCGCCATTGTCGCCCACGGCACCCACCGCACCCATGCTTCCCATCGCGACAAGTTGGGAGAGCGAAGCCGCTGGGATCGCCATGGCCGCGCGCCTGCGGACCGGCTGCTTTGTGAAATAGACACGCTCAACATTGGTCGCGACGTCCGGTTTGGATTTCGCCTCATATCGTGCCGCGATGCGCGCCCTGGCCTCTTCGGAAAAGTCCGATGCATGGTCGCCTGGGAGGTGTCCGCCGTCATGCGCCCTCGCGCTCGCTCCAAGGAGCAGACCGGCTGCAAACACGGAATATGACAATGTCGCTTTCATATTCCGGAAAATGCATCGTGTGACCTTTAGGAAAGATGAAGTGCGGTGCGAAATTTCAGATGCCGCCGCGGGCGCTCCGGAGCCTTTCGTGTAAAGTTATTGTAAAGCATTGCGCGAAATCGGCGGCGGCGGCGTTAGAGAGCTACGAAACGCTCTCTCGATGAAACACGCAGCCGCTCTTCTTTTCCTCGCCACTATCGCCGCGCACGCCGCGGATTGGCCGCGCTTTCGTGGTGTCGATGGAAGTGGAAACGCGGGCGATGCGAAGGCGCCTGCGACGTGGAATGACTCGGAGAATTTGAAATGGAAAACCGCGCTGCCGGGTCCCGGTTCGTCGAGCCCGATTGTTTGGAAGGACCGCGTGTTTGTGACGTGCTACTCCGGTTATGGCGACGGCAGCGATGGCGCGATGGAGAAGTTGCAGCGGCATCTGGTGTCGCTTGAGCGTGCGACGGGAAAGGTGGTTTGGAGCAAGAGCGTCGCGGCGGAAATGCCCGAGGATTCGTACGGCGGATTCCTCACCGAGCATGGTTACGCGAGCAATACGCCGGTGACCGATGGAGAGCGCGTTTACGCGTTTTTTGGAAAGACGGGCGTCGTGGCTTTTGACTTCGATGGTTGCGAGGTTTGGCGTGTGAATGTCGGGAAGGAATCGGGCAACCGGCGCTGGGGTTCCGGTGCGAGTCTCATGCTCGTTGGCGACAAGGTGATTGTGAATGCGAGCGAGGAGAGCCAGAGCATCCGCGCGCTGGACAAGGCCACCGGCCGCGAAGTGTGGAAGGCTCCATCGGCTTCGCTGGAACTGTGCTACAGCACGCCCGTCGCGATGAACGTTGGCGACCGGACCGACATCGTGCTCGCGGTGCCCGGGGAGCTGTGGGGGATGAATCCCGATACGGGAAAGTTGCGCTGGTTCGCGGAGACGCGCCTCAGCGGGAATGTGTCGCCGAGCGTGTTAATCGCGGGCGGAATGATCTACGTGAACGGCGGTTTCCCGCGCCTCGGCGCCGCAGCCGTAAAGGCCGGCGGCAAGGGCGATGTCACGGAATCCGCCGTCGTGTGGAGCAGCCAGAATGCGTCCTACGTTCCCTCGCCGGTGATTTCCGATGGACATCTTTACGTGGCAAACGACCAAGGCTTCGCGCTTTGCCTCAATGCGAAAGACGGCTCGCTCGTTTACAAAGAGCGGCTTCCCGGCGCATCGGCCACGGGTCGTGGCGGCAAGCCGTTCTATGCTTCGGCGGTGATCGCAAACGGACTCGTCTATGCGGTAAGCCGGCAGAACGGCACGTTTGTCTTCGACGCGAAACCCACATTCAAACTTGTTGCGCACAACAAGCTCGCGGCGGACTCCTCGCAATTCAACGGCACGCCCGCGATTGTGGACGGCCAGATTTTCCTCCGCTCGGATCGCGCCATTTACTGCATCGAAGCTGCCGCAAAATGAGGCAGCACTGATTTTCCTCAAACACACAAACAACATGAAAACAACAAACGCCATCATCCTCGCGCTGGCCATCGGCGCATCAAGCAACCTCACCATCGCACAGGACGCGCCGCCGCGTCCGCCGGGCGGAGATCGTCCCGCAGGCGAGCGCCCGCAGGGAGACCAGCCGCGCGGTGACCGTCCTCGTGGAGATCAACCTCGCGGAGATCAACCGCGTGGCGAACGTCCTCCGGGCGAGGGCCAACCAAGGGGCGAGGGTCGTCCCGGCGGCGAAGGGCAGCCACGTGGAGAAGGCCGCCCCGGACAGGGCTTCCCCGGTGGCCCCGGCGGCCAGGGATTTCGTCCGATGAGCCCGATCATCGAAGCTCTCGACGCAAACAAGGACGGAACCATCGACGCGGACGAACTCGCGAAAGCTTCCGAAGCCCTCAAGAAACTCGATAAGAACGGCGACGGCAAAATCACCGAAGACGAATTTCGTCCCGCCCGCCCGCAGGGCCAGGGTTTCCCTGGCGGTGGCCAGAGCGGACCCGGAGCTGGTCCGGAAGGTCGGGGGCAGGGACGTCCGCAGGGCGGTCCCGACGCCGGCCCGCAAGGTGGTCGCGGAGAAGGCCGCCCGCAAGGTGGCCCCGACGCCGCTCCACGCGGACCTCGTGGCGAAGGCCGCCCGCAAGCTCCCGGCGGCGAGCCCCGCGGCGAACAACGCCCGCAGCGCCCAGAGCTCGAGCAATAACAGACAGACCTGACTTGAAGCAGGGCCGCACCAGACCGGTGCGGCTCTGCGCTTTTGTTCATGCGCAACCCCGGAACAAGAACAACCACGCGCCCGTTTAATTCTTCCCGTCAAATCAACAGATCATGAGAACCATACATCCAGCCATCATCTGCTTCGTGGGGCTCCTTTTGCTCATCGCACAGGTGTGCGCACACCCCGGGCATGAAGAAGCTGCGGAGCCATCGATTCCGCCATCATTCCTATTGGCGCAGGCAACTCCGCAAGCGGCGGGATCTCCGGGTTCTTCGGGGATACGCAATGCGGGCGGTCCTCCTATCTCATTGGCGGTGAACGCGCTGGACCGGAACAAGGATGGCGTCATCGACGCCGATGAAATTGCGAAGGCCGCCGAGTCGTTGATAACGCTGGACAAGAATGGCGACGGCAAACTGAGTGCCGATGAGTATCGTGCCGGACCGGGCGGAGGTGGCGGCCGTCCGCAGCAAGCTGCTGCGACACCTGCGCCCGCACTGACTTCCGCTCCTGTGGCGGTGGCGTCGGCGGAGCATCCGGAGTCTTCCGTGCCGAAGCTCTTCAATCCAAAGGCGCTCGTAAAACCGATCACCGAAATTGAGGGAACGCTGAGCGACGGATCCAAGGCCACGGTTTACAAAATCGTCGTGCGCTCGCTTCCCGTGGACCACGAGACGGGGCCGTGGGCTCCCGCCACGATCAACGACAAGGGCGGGTATTGGGAGGACACGGTGGACAAGAAGCTCTATCGCGTGGATGGCGACTACCTCACAATGCTGAATAGGCGCGGATGGAGCATGTTCGAGTCCGATGGAACCGTGCATCGAACGAAAAACCGCACGGAGTTCGACAAGGTCGCGCGGCAGGAGCTCGCGGGCTGGACCATTGAGCAGGCAAAGAAGGACGGCGTGACGAACTCGGTCATCGAACTTCAGCCGCAGGAGCAAATCGTCACGATTTTTCTGCCGAAAAACCCGAAGGCTTCCGCGCAGCCGACGATGCTGCGGCAGGCGCGATTCTCACCACGCTCCGGTGTTGGAATCAGTGTCAACGGCGTCCGCTTCTTCCCGCCGGAGCCGGTGAACCGAATCACCGCATTTCAAAATATTGCACCGCTCGATCCGTTCGGCGGACACACGGGTTTTGGGCACGAATATCACTACCACCGTGCGCCCGCTTCGATGCAGGATGACAAATCCGGCAAGGTCGTGGGTTGGGCGCTCGACGGATTTCCCATTCGCGGGCCGTACGAGCCCGACGGCAGCAAGCCGAGGAGCCTCGATGCGATCAATGGACACGACCACGACGGACTCGGCTATCACTACCACGCGGGCGATCAATGGCCTTACATCGTCGGCGGGTTCCATGGCCCACTCGGCACGGCCGCACTCGGTGAGGTGGATACTTGTGATGCTACGCAGCAAGGCGGCGGCGGGCCTCCGGGACGCGGTGGGAACGGACCGGGCGGCGGACGTCCCGCTGGTGGTCCTCCCGGCGCTGCGGCAATTCCACCGGCAATCCCTGCCTCAACCGACGCACGGATCGCAAAACCGAATGTTCTAGTCCTGATTGCCGACGACCTCGGCTGGGGCGACGTGGGTTTTCACAAAGGCAACGTCCCAACGCCGAATCTCGACCGCCTCGCGAAGGAAGGCTTGGAGCTTCAGCGGTTCTACGTTCACCCCGTGTGCAGCCCGACCCGTGCTGCGCTGCTCTCCGGACAAATGCCGCGTCGCTTTGGAATCAACGACGTGATGGGCCCAGGACAGACGCTGCCCGCCGGTTTGACGACGATGCCGGGCACGTTCCGCAGCGCAGGCTACACGACTTCGCTCATCGGCAAATGGCACCTTGGTAAGGGCAGTAGCGTCCCTCAGCAATTCGGCTTCGACCATTTCTACGGATTCCTAGGGCCGGAAATCGACTACTTCAAACACACCGGCCAGCGTGGCGATGTGGACTGGCAGCGCGACGGCACGGCGCTCAGTGAGGATGGATACTCCACGTTTCTCTTCGCCGACGAAGCCATCCGGCAGATCGAGAAGCGGGATACGAAGAAGCCGTTTTTCATGCAGGTTGCGTTCAACGCTGTGCACGTCCCGCTCAGCGCTCCCGACGATTTGCTGGCGAAATACAAGAACCTCGGGGGCCAGGCGACTAGCGCTGCTGTGCTCGATGCGATGGACACATCCGTCGGAAAAATCCTAGCCGCTCTGGATAAGGAAAAGCTGCGCGAAAACACCATCGTCGTCTTTTTTTCCGATAACGGCGCATCGCGACGAAATGGAAGCAATGGTCCATTCCGCGCGGGAAAAGGTACGCTCTGCGAAGGCGGAATACACGCGCCATGCATCATCCGTTGGCCTGGTAAACTCGCGGCCGGCACCAGCTGGCAGCCTCTAGCCGTGTTCGACCTTTTCCCCACGCTTGCCGCGGCCGCAGGAGTCAGGAATGACGCAAAGCTCGACGGCATCAATGTCTGGCCCGCACTTCAGAACGGGCGCTTGGAAAAGCGCCCCGCATTTGCAATCGCGAACGCCGATATCGCTCTCATCGACGGAGATTGGAAGCTCGTCGAATCCAGCACAGGCGAACGCGTGCTCTACAATCTCGCGACCGACATCTCCGAATCAAAAGACGAAATCTCCGCGCAACCGGAAACCGCCGCACGACTCATCGCGCAAGTCGAGTCGATGAAAAAGGATCTCCCCGCAGCCAGCGCCCGCCGAGGCGGGCCCGGCGGAAGACCCGGTCCACGGCCGCAAGGTGGTCCGGCGAGGTAGAGTGTCCGAATCACCTGAGCGGTGCTCCGCTGACGTCCAGATCCGGCTTGGTGTTCCAGCGTTGCTTCCAGTCGGGGCGCTCGATTTTCGTGCGGAAGATTACCGTGTTGTCGAGGTCGATGTCCTCGGTCCAGATGAACTTCGCACCTTTGAAGTCGGCTTCGAAATACGGCTGTTTGGGATTCACCTGCTCCTCGGTGTATTCCTTCGCGTTAGCCCACTTGCTGTCGTCGAAATCAACCGCCCACCACTTCTCGGGAATCGGTGTGTGCTCGACCTTTGGGTTTGCAGTGTCGTGATTCAGCGGGCCTTTGAAGAAGCTCTTCGCCTTCCACGATGCGTTCGTTACCGTGCCGTCGCCGAACTTCAAAATGAAGCCACCGTCGCCGATGTTCGTGCCGTATTCCATCCCGGTTTTCGGGTCGGCGTTGTCCTTGGCCATTACGGCGATGGTCATCGGATATTCCGGCAGAAAATCGACGCTCACGACGTTGTGCGGCGTGAATTGAATCGGGTCCACTGCGACAAGCCGCCCGTTCACGTAAAGGATGAACCAGTTGTCGGCATACACGTTCAGTTTCATCGTGTCTGCGATGCTCGGTTTGATGAGTCCCTTGTTGTCCGCGCCACCTTTGCCGCCGCCCTGCGGGCGCCGTTCTCCGCGCGATTGCTCGGCAGGCGTTGACGGTGCTGTTGCGGGTTGTTGCGGTGGTGCTCCGTCGCGACGCTGCGGGCGCAGCTCTTCTTCGGAAAGTTTCCCGTCTCCGTTTGAGTCGAGTTTGCGAAGCGACTGCGTGGCATTGGCGAGTTCTGCTGCATCGATTGTGCCGTCGCTGTTCGAGTCGAGGGCTGCGACCTCCGGACGCGGCGGCCTTGCTCCCTGCTGGCCGTCGCGCTGGGCCGGGGCGGTGTCGCGTGGTTGCGGTGGTTCGGTCGTGGTTTCACCGCCGCGGGCGTAGGCAACATTCAGTTCCGCGGTCGCGAGGGTGATGTCTTTGATCGCAGCGAGCAGCGTCTCGCGATTCACTTGTGTCGGCGGGACAGCGAGTTTTGGTGAATCCGACAACGCGTAAAGTGTGAGCGTGTAAGTCTTGCGACCCGGTCCCTTGGAATGCGGCGGTTCGTATCCAATCTGGCCTTTGAAACCGGTGCCCAGTTTTCCGCCGCCAGTGCCGCCTTTCGCGAGACTGGTTGTCGTCGCGGGGATGTCATAGAGCGTCCAATACCACTTCACTTCACCGGGGCCGGGAATGTGACTCATGATGAGCGCGAAGCTTTTCGTTCCCGCCGGAGCGCCGGTCCACTCCAGCGGTGGAGTTACGCCCTCGCCGTCGCCGGTGAACTCCTTCGGCAAATCGCCGCCTTCCTGAACAACCGGGCTGCGTAGAGTGAAGCCGCCAGTGCTCTGCGCTGCGGATGCCGGTGTCTGTCGCGGTTGTTCTTCGCGGTTGGGGCGCCGCCTTTCAGCGCCTCCGCCGCCGCGTCCTGCGCCATCGTTGCGCGCTGTGTAAACTTCCTTCACTACGCCCTGGCGGCCGTTCTGAAACTCGAACGGATAAGTCCCGTCGGAATTCACCGAGAAAACCACCGCGCGTTTGTCGCCATTCACTTCGTAGGTGAGTTTCCCGCCGTTTGCCGGCATCCGTTCAAAGCCCGTGATTCTCGCACCGCGCAGCGCCTGCAGTGCCGGTCGCACGGGATTTGCACGCGGCTGGGGATCCACCTGGCCGCCGACCTCGACGACCTCACCGTGAAATCCGCCGTTCACAAAAGGATACTTCTTCGACGCGTGGTAGTGGTAGCCGAGTGCGGGTGTTGAATGACCATTGAAGGCGTCGAGTCCCGCCGGCGCACTCCCATCCGGCTCGGTGAGTCCGAAAATCGGATACCCGTCGAGCGCGTATGCAATCGGCAACTTTGGCCCGAGCACCGTTTGCAAATGCAGCGGCGCTGCGTGGTAGTGGTAATCGTCCGCGCGTCCGCAGTGGCCGCCCCATTCATCGAGCTCGCCGATGTCCGCTGAGATCTCGCCGCGATTGTTCTGCGGATTGAAAATCGGGATGCCGTTCGCCGCGATGGCGATCGCGCCGCGCAGAAAACGATCGCGGATGCTTGCCGGTGTTTTTGCGGGCATGGGCGAAAGGGGAATCTGCCACGCATTGGCGCCGGTGTAATTCTGCGGAAGCGGCACCTGCTGCTGCCATGCGGTGATGCCGACCATCATATTGTGCGACGGGATTCCATTGCTCTCGATGAACAGAAACTTCCCATCCCAGCGCACAGCGACCTTGGGTGCAAAAGCCGAGAAGGCATCCGCCTGCGCCGGGCGCTTCTGTGCCGGCGCGGAAGCTCGAGGTTCGGCAGTCGCGCGCGGAGCGGTGGCCTGGGCCAGCAGGAGCCCGCCGCCACCGGCCGAGGTGTATCGCGCCATTATTCCGGCGCGTTCCGACTCGGAGAATGGCGCGTCGTGTGGGCCGTCGTGGGCGAGCGCCGTTTTGCAGAGCGCGACGAGCGCCGCCGCGAGCAATGGATTCGTTTTCATGACTGCGAGGATGGCGGCAGCAACCTTTAGGAAGCATGAAGCGCGATGGAAAACCGCGCTGAGACAGAGCGCGGAGGGAACTTCATCATTTCTAAAGGTCCCCGGCGCGAGCATGATTGGCGTTATGCGAATCCTTGTTGTCGAAGATGAACCGGACCTTCTGCGCGGCCTCACTCGGGCGTTGCGGGATGAGGGTTACGCCGTGGACACGGCTGCGAACGGCGACGATGGGCTCTACAAGGCAACCGAAGTGAATTACGATGCCATCGTGCTCGATGTAATGCTCCCCAAGCTCGATGGATGGACTGTGCTGGAGCGGCTCCGGGAGTCGAAGAAGACGCCGGTTCTGATGCTCACCGCGCGCGATCGCTCGGCGGATCGAGTCCGCGGGCTGGATCTCGGTGCCGATGACTATCTCGTGAAGCCGTTCGATTTGCCCGAACTTCTCGCGAGAATCCGTGCGCTGATCCGCCGCAGCGCCAGTGAGGTGCGAACGGTGATTTCGATTGGCGATGTTACGATCAACACGGCTTCGCGGACGGTCGCGCGGAGCGGCGATGTGGTGGCGCTGACCGCGCGTGAGTATTCGCTCGTGGAGTATCTCGCGCTTCACCGCGGCGAGGTCGTTACGCGCACGACGCTCTACGAGCATCTTTTCGACGAGAACGACGACACGCTTTCCAACCTGCTCGACGTCCACGTCTCAAACGTACGCAAAAAGCTGGGGCACGACTTCATCGCCACGCGTCGTGGCCACGGCTATTGCATCGAAGCATGATCCGGCTCCCGCGATCCATCCGCTGGCGTTTGCAGCTCTACTACGGGTTGCTGCTCGTCGCCGTACTCTGCGGACTCGGCGCGACGGCGTTTCACTTTGAACGCGGCCGGCAATTGGGGCGGACCGATGCGGAGCTGCAAACGCGTGTCGCCGCCCTCGTCGATGCGCTGCGTGCCGTTCCGGGCGGAGGGCCGGAAAAGCGGGATGTTCCTTCGCCGAAGTTTACCGCTGAACAGGCTGCGCTTTTTGGCGGACGCGACGGTTATTACTTCGTCATCTGGATGCGTGGCGAGAAGCCGCTTCTCGCTTCGCCAAACGCGCCAGACGAAGTGCCCCGTCCGGCGAAAGGCGCGAGCATTCCGCGGATGCGCGGCGAGTTCCGCGAGTCGTTCCTGTTTGCGGCACCCGTGGATTGCCTGCTTGTGGGCCGTTCCGTTGCCGGGGAACAGGCCGAGATTCGCCGGTTTGCGCTTGTGTTGCTTGGAGCAGGAGCGGTGGTGCTCGGCGCGGGATTGCTCGGAGGTTGGTGGTTTACTACGCGGGCGATCCGGCCGGTGGAGGACATCATCGCGACTGCGGAGCAGATTTCCGCGACCGACCTGTCGCGCCGCATCCGGATGGATGATACAACGAGCGAACTCGGGCGGCTTGCGTCGGTTTTGAATTCCACATTCTCGCGACTCGATGCCGCCTTTTCACAGCAGGCGCAGTTTACGGCGGATGCCGCGCACGAGCTCCGCACGCCGGTCTCGGTGATCCTCACGCAAACGCAGTCCACGCTCGCCCGCGAACGGTCCGCCGACGACTACCGGGAGACGCTTGAGGCGTGCCAGCGTGCCGCGCAGCGCATGCGCCGACTCGTGGATTCCCTGCTTGAGCTGGCGCGGCTCGATGCGGGGCAGGAGCCGTTGCGTCGCGCGGAATGCGACCTCGCCACCATTGCGGCGGATGGAATTGCTCATGTTCGGCCGCTCGCGGAGGCACGCGGTCTCGCCATTTCCGCAGAGCTTTCGAGCGCGCCGGTCCACGCGGACCAAGAGCGCATCGCACAAGTGGTGACCAATCTCCTCGGGAACGCGATCGAGTACAATCACGACGGCGGGAATATTCGTGTCACCACTCGGCTCGACGGGAACTTTGCGGTAATTACGGTTTCGAATACCGGCGCGGGAATTCCCGCAGCAGAAATCCCGCACATCTTTGATCGATTTCGCCGAGTGGACGGCAGCCGGACCAGTGGTCATGCCGGCCTTGGTCTGGCGATTTGCAAAGCCATCGTTGCGGCGCACGATGGTTCAATCGATGTGCAGAGCGCCGCGGACGGAGAAACCACATTCCGCGTCTGTTTTCCTGTGTAGGAAAGTGATGGCGCAGCCGGCTGGTTACCGGATCTCCACCGGGCGGCCGATTGCCTTCTCGAACATCTGATGAAGCAGGAACGTCTGTTGTGCGCCGAGCTTTTGCCCGAATTGCGCGAAGACATAGAGGCCCGCGGCGGCGACGAGCGCGAAAGCGAAAATCCAGAGCGCCCACGGATGATAGCCGAGCTTCCATTGGCAGAAGCCCAGAATGCCGGAGAACAATCCGGCGGACCCCGTGAGCAGGTAACCATAGACGAAAATCGCCCACACATTTGTGTCGGGTCCATACGTGCCTTGCAGAAGCGCCCCGCCATCCTCGCGTGAATCGATGCTCACGCTCAATCGCGGCGACCAGAAATGCGCCTCCGCCTCCGGAATGTAGAGCGAGACGATTCCCGGGAACGTCTTCACATCGCACCGCGCGCCGTCGCTCTTCAACTGCGCGACAATTTGCTCCCGCACGTCCTCCGCGGGCGAATCGATAACCAGAGAGAAACATGGACGCAGTCGAAAGCTGCTCATGCGTGGGAGAGTGAGCTTGGTGAAAGCCTGTGTCAAACCGCGTGAGAACGAAGGAAACGGGCATTCTTGATCATGCTCAACAACGGATGCTTGCGCCGGTGCCGGTTGCCACGTAACTGCTGGCGGCTGTGATGAGAGACTCGAATTGTGGCCATCAATCCGGTGAGTTGGAGAAGCCTGCGGGGAACGCGAGCCTGCGAACATGAGCACTCCTGAGTCGGGTCCCAGCATCGTTCCGGCCGTGGATGCGCAGACTTCCGCGGAACTGCTTCCGGTCGTCTATGACGAATTGCGGCGTCTGGCGCGGGGGATGATGGCGTCCGAATCCGGTCCCATGACGCTGACGGCGACGGCACTCGTGCATGAGGCGTGGCTGCGCGTTTCGAAGGACGATTTGGCGAAGTGGGAAAACCGGCGGCATTTCTTCGGTGCGGCGGCGCAGGCGATGCGGCGGATTTTGATGAATCGCGTGCGGGACCGTCAGCGTCTGAAGCGCGGCGGCGTGCAGGAGCGCGTGGAACTGGAAGACGACATGATCGTGATGCCCGCGCCGGACGACGAAATGCTGGCGGTGGATGAGGCGCTGGAGCGGCTGGCTGCGGCGGACCCGCTCGGTGCGGAGATTGTCAGTCTGCGCTTTTTTGCCGGGATGGCGTGGGCGGAGATTTCGACGGTGACCGGTCTTTCCGAGCGCGAACTGAACCGGCAGTGGGCGTTTGCGAGGGCGTGGCTGAAGGCGGAAATTTCGCCGGAATCGAGACCGGACGGGGCATAAGTGGGGATGAATCACGAGCCATCGACTCTCCGACAAAAGGAACTGTTTATCGCCGCGCTGGAGATTTCCGATGCTTCGGAGCGCGCGCGATTTCTCGAAGAGGCGTGCGGTGGCGACGCGGTATTGAAGCGGCGCGTGGAGTCGCTTTTGAGGGCGGATGCCGATGCCGGAGCGTTCCTGGAGCCGGCTGCTGATGCGGGAAGTTCTATCGGTTACTTCGGTGACTATGTGCTGCTGGATGAAATCGCCCGCGGCGCTTCCGGCGTTGTGTTTCGCGCCCGGCAGACTTCGCTGAACCGGATCGTCGCGCTGAAAATGCTGCGTGACCGTCCGCTGCTGACAACCGACGAGGACTTGCGGCGGTTTCGCGCGGAGGCGCAGGCGGCTGCGGGGCTGGACCATCCGGGCATCGTGCCGATTTATGAAGTCGGGCAGCACGAGGGGCAGGGGTATTTTTCGATGAAGTTCATCGAGGGTGGTACGCTGCATCTTCGCGCGGGCGAGTTTCGGGAGCCGAGAAAGGCGGTGACGTTGATTGCCAGGGTCGCACGGGCTGTGCACCACGCACACGAGCGCGGCATTTTGCACCGCGATTTGAAGCCGGGGAATATTCTCATCGATCGCGACGGGTCGCCGCTGGTGGTGGATTTTGGAATTGCACGACGCATGGGTGTGGACAGCTCGCTCACGCACACGGGGCAGATAATCGGCACGCCGCACTACATGGCTCCCGAGCAGGCGCGGGGCGTGCAGCGCGACCTCACCGCTGCGGCGGATACCTACAGCCTCGGCGCGATTCTCTACGAGCTTCTCGCGGGGAAGAAACTCTTCGACGGCGGGACGATGCTGACGCTGCTGCGGCAGGTCACCGAGCAAGCGCCCGCGCCGCTGCGAATCGGCGACGGCGATTTGGAATCCATCGTCATGCGTTGTCTTGAAAAAGCGCCCGCCGCCCGGCACGCGAGCGCTGCGGCGCTGGCAGATGAATTGGAGCGCTGGCTGCGCGGCGAGCGCCCGGTAAACACCGGCAGTTGGTCGCGCCGAAGGTTCGCATACGCGGCGCTGGGTTTGGTCGGCGCGGGCGGTGTGGCGGCATGGCTCGTAAAGGACAAACAGCCCTCACCCGCACGGGCAGCCGCTTCGGCAAAAACGCCGCTGCCCGAGCGCGGCACTCCGGCGGCTTCGCGCGCGGTTGCGGAGTGGTTTCGCCGTTTGCCGAAGCATGCCGGTGAGAGTCATATCGCCATTTCGACCGGAGGGAACGCTACCTTGTTTGAAGCGGATTCCCTGCCGCCGGGCGACTGGCACATTGTCAGGATGTGGCTCGACCGAATCAACACCAGCGGGCTTCCGCCGGTGGATGCCGATGTGTTTCTCGAACACATGGGGCTGCTGACCACGCTGGATGAATTCTTCCTCCGGTTCATTCCGCTGCCGGACAAGGCCTACGCATTTGCCGCGCAGAACCCCGGGCTGCGAAAGTTCATTATCGAGGGCGGGAAGTCCGGCGACGAACTCACGACCCACCTCCGGGGATTAGAAAATCTCCAGGTCCTCAAAGTTGGCAATATGCCGGAAAACAAGGGCGGCTTCACCGGAGCCGGGTTTGAGAACGTGGCCTTCCTGCCGGTTTTGGAGCAGGTCATCTTCGCGAACAGCGTTGTTACGGATTCGATTTTTCCCGTCCTGCTGAAGTGCCCGAAACTCCGCGCCGTGGATGTCTCGAATACCCTGGTCACCGACAAAGGACTGGTCACGCTTGCAGCCGCCCCGAGTCTTGTCTCCATCACGATTGATGAGAACCCCGCGATCACCGACGCCATCCTCCCGGTCTTTGCCGGTATGCCGCGGCTGAAGTTGGTCTCCGCCCGGAGCATCCGGTTCACCAAGGCCGCGGTGGATGCATTCGTCACGGCGCGTCCGGAGTGCGAGTTCCTCCACGACGTAAAGTAGTCAGCTCCTGTCTGGGCGCTGGTGTCCGACATGTCGGAAACTTTTTTCCGTCTTTTTTGCCGGTTTCGCCGCCGGGTGGGGCATGTCCCCGATGAACAGTCATTCAATCAACTCATTCATCGTATGAACATCATCTCAAAATCCATCGCCGCACTCCTGGCCGCCGTCGCAGTCTCCAGCACCGCGTTTGGTGAGACATTCCCAATCCTCGCCGACACGGCTGGCTCCACGATCAACAACAAGATTTCCAAGGTCAGCAATTCAGCGAAGACGCTCACGGTCTCGGGAAAGAGCAGTATCTTTGTGGATTTCGGCATTCGCAACGTCGCCGGCGAGATTTCCCCCAATCAGGTCACGAGTGCGCGACTCGTCCTCTACCTGGCCCGAGTTTCAAAACCCGGATCCATCCGCTTCAGCACCCTTACGAGCGGAATCGACGAGACTTTCGCCGCAGCCACCGCGCCGAACCCGACACTCGGTGCGCAGTTTGCAGACTTCCCGATTGATGCCTCGCTCAATCGCCAGTTCATCATCGTGGACGTTACCGCGCAGGTGAAAGCATGGCTTTCCGGCACGCCGCAAACATCCAGTGAACGGGGTGTCGCAATCACTAGCGACGGAACGGCGTCGGTGACGCTGGCGAGCAAGGAAGGCGCGGGGAGTGGCCATCCTGCATACATCGAAGTGGATGTGAACTCTCCCGGCGGAACGCTGGCGGGTACTGGTGCGACTATTTCCGGAGGTGGATTTGGGTTCGGTGAATTGGAACTCACTCCGAGCACGATTTACCGTTCGCACCCGAGCGGCGGGAACTCTCTGGATGCCTCCACTCTTTACCTGACAACCGAGCGCGGAGACATCTCACTTTTTGCCGGATCCAATGGCTTCGTCGGGGGTAATATCAGTCTCTTCGGGAATGTCGGCATCGGCACCCCCGCGCCTAGTGCGAAGCTCGATGTTCTTGGCATCGGCATGATGCATGCCCTCGAACTTCGCGGGGTTGCCAATGCCTATCTGGATTTCAGCGCCGACGACAGCGGTGCCGATTTTGGCGCCCGGATCATCTACCCCGGTCTATCCGACAATCGCCTCCTTTTCCAAGGCGCGCCCGTCACCTTCGAATCCCGCGTGACCGTCAGCCGCAACTCCGGGGCAGCATTCCAAGTGACGAACGGCAATGTCTCCCTGGAGGTTATACCCGGTTCGCTCTTTGGCGTCGCGAATTCAAATGCTGTGACGCTGGACATGCCGGGCGTAAACGGGAGCGTCGGCGTCTGGGACGATCTCGTGGTGAGCAGCCAGGCATTCAAGCCCGGCGGCGGTTCGTGGGCGGCGTTGTCCGACATCCGGTTGAAGAAAAACGTGAACGACCTCCATGGCGCGCTGGACCGTCTGCTCCGCCTGCGCAGCGTCACTTTTGAATACAACGAGCCCGAGAAAATCGGCGAGCCCGCAGGCGTGCGCACCGGCTTCATCGCGCATGAAGTCGAGACGGTGTTCCCGGATTGGGTCGGCACCAAGACCGACGGCTTCAAATACGTATCCCCGACCGGCTTTGAATCGCTCACCGTCCAGGCCATCCGCGAACTGCGCGCAGAGAAGGACGCCGAAATCGCCGCGCTCAAAGCCGCGAACGCCGCGCTCGAAGCCAAGCTTGCCGCCTTCGGCGAAAAACTCACGGCTCTCGAAAATGGGACGCCGGTCCGCACTGCACGCAGCGAAGCCCCCGCGCCGCAGCCTGCGACGGTCGAGGTGAAGTAATCACAAAGCATGACTCCCTGAGAGAAGCGCCACAAACACGGGAACGCCGCAGGCATGAGCAATCTTGCCTGCGGCGATTTCGTTTTCAGGCGCAAAGCTCTGTGGATTTGGTGGTTGTGGGATGGAGCCGTGTTCATGGACTCCCATTCTGTGAACACGACGCGGCATTCCATGTTCATAGACTCCCATTCCGTGAACACGACGCGGCATTCCATGTCCATAGACTGCCATTCCGTGAACATGGCGCGGCATCCTATGTTCATAGACTGCCGTTCCGTGAACATGACGCGGCATCCTGTGTTCATAGACTGCCATTCCATGAACATGACGCGGCATTCCATGTTCATAGACTGCCGTTCCGTGAACATGACGCGGCATCCTATGTTCATAGACTGCCATCCGGTGAACGCGTTTTTGCACATTTACGGGGAGGATGACGGTTCCACGGGTGCGATGGCGGGTTGCTTGGAAGAGTCGGGTCACGCCGACTCCACCGGCGACGGCGGCTTGAACAATGACCGGTGAGCGACGTCGGACGGTTGGCTGTGCCTGCCCGAGGCTGCGCAGAAGGGCATTGCATGGGCCGCGAAGTTCCCGCAGCGTCGCGGCTTTCTTATACTCCACATGAACCGCATCTTCCTCTTGCCGCTTGCTTTGCTCTTCACTGGTTCCGTCGCCTCGGCGGGCGATATCCGTGTGCTCGTCTGGGATGAGCAGCAGCCGCAGCAGAAGACGGCCTACGGCGAGAAGTTCCTCGGCGAGACCATCGCCGCGCATCTCGCGAAGCAGCCGGGCATCGTCGTGAAGACGACGAGCCTCGAAGCGCCGGAGCAGGGCGTGGAGGAGACCGTGCTGGATGCGACGGACGTGATCATCTGGTGGGGGCACGTGAAGCATGCGCAGCTCACAAACGCGAATGCCGAGCGCGTGGCAAAGCGGGTCCGCGAAGGAAAGCTGTCGCTCGTCGCGCTGCACTCTGCGCATTGGGCGAAGCCATTCGTGCGGCTCATGCAGGACCGTGCGAAGTCCGATGCGCTGCTGCAATTACCCGAAGCAGAGCGCGCGACGGCGAAGTGGGAATTTGTCAACGAAGCGCCGTTTGGGAAGGGCGTGAAGGCGGACGCAAAGCTGACGCCTTATGTGGAGAAAACCGACGCCGGCTACCGTCTCACGCTGCCTGCGTGTGTGTTCCCCGCATGGCGGGCGGACGGCGCGCCGAGCCACGTGACGACGCTGCTTCCCGCGCACCCGATTGCCGCGGGGCTGCCTGCAAAATGGGACATCGCGCAGACGGAGATGTATTCCGAGCCATTCCACGTGCCGCCGCCGGATGAGGTGGTGTTTGAGGAGCGCTGGGACAAGGGCGAACACTTCCGCAGCGGCTGCGTGTGGAAGGTCGGCGCGGGCCGCGTGTTTTACTTCCGCCCGGGGCACGAGACGTATGGCGTGTTCAAGGCGGAGGAGCCGCTGCGGGTGCTGACAAATGCCGTCCGCTGGCTCGGCGCGCCCGCCGCAAAGTAGGGCGGGGGCGGGCCGCGCGTGAACGCGACGCGCGGTGCGGATTGATTTTCTGGTCCAATGTCGGGCGCGATGGCTATTTCTCCGCACATGAAGATTCTCTCGCTCCTTCTCAGCATCATTTTTGTATCCGCCCTTCACGGGCATGCTGCCGATTCAAAGCCCAATGTGCTTTTGATCTGCGTCGATGACTTGAAGCCGCTGCTCGGCTGCTACGGAGACAAGGTGGTGAAGAGCCCGAACATCGACCGGCTCGCGGCGCGGGGAATTTTGTTCGAGCGCGCGTTTTGCAACCAGGCTGTGTGCGCGCCGTCGCGCAATGCTTTGATGACGGGGCTGCGGCCGGGGACGATCGGCATTTATGATTTGCCGACGAATTTCCGGAAGGCCGTGCCGGATGCGGTGACGGTGGCGCAGCATTTCATGAAGAACGGCTATCGCACCGAGGCGATGGGGAAGATCATGCACGTGGGCCACGGCAATGATGAGGATGCGGCGTCGTGGAGCATTCCGCACTGGAAGCCGAAGGTGGGGCAGTATCTCCGCCCGGAAAACGCCGGCAAAGGCGGCGACGCGAAAGGCACGGCGACGGAAAGCGCGGATGTCGCGGACAGCGCTTATGGCGATGGAATGATCGCCGACGAGGCGATTGCCCGGTTGCGTGCGGCGGCGGCCGATTCGAAGCAGCCGTTTTTCATCGGCGTCGGTTTCATCAGGCCGCACCTGCCGTTTGTCGCGCCGAAGAAATACTGGGATTTGTACGATCCGTCCGCGTTTGCGCTGCCCGCGCTGAAAGAGCCGCCGAAGGGCGCGCCGGCGTTCGCGCCGACCAATGGCGGCGAGCTGCGGAACTATTCCGATGTCCCGAAAATGGGCGCGCTTTCGGACGCGCAGACGCGGCATTTGATCCACGGCTATCATGCAGCGCTGAGTTACATGGATGCGCAGCTCGGCCGCGTGCTCGACGCGCTGGATGCGACGGGGCTGGCGAAGAATACGATCATCGTTTTGTGGGGGGACCACGGCTGGCACCTCGGCGACCACGGCATGTGGTGCAAGCACACGAATTACGAGCAGGCCGCGCGCATCCCGCTGGTCATCAGCGCGCCGGGTGTCACGCGTGCGGCGTCGAGGACCGCTGCGCTCGCGGAGACCGTGGACCTTTATCCCACGCTGTGCGAGCTCGCGGGATTGCCGGTGCCGTCGGGGCTCGATGGCCGCAGTCTCGTGCCGGTCTTGAAGGATCCCGCGGCCGACACGAAGGAGGCGGTGTTCCATTTTTATCCGCGCAATGCGCTCATGGGTCGCGCGGTCCGGACTGCGGACCACCGCCTCGTGGAGTGGAAGAAGCCCGGCGCGCCGTCCTCCGAGGCCGTGCTGGAGCTGTATGATTACAAGGCCGACCCGGCCGAGACGCAGAACCTCGCGGCCACGCAGCCGGAAACCGTGGCCCGGTTGCGCGCAATCCTCGCACGCCAGCCGGAGGCGAAGCCGCAATTTTCGGCCAAGGCTCCCGCCGCCGGCAAAAAGCCCGCCGCACCCGCGAAGGACCGCGGCGCGATGTTCGACAAACGCGATGCGAACAAGGACGGCAAACTGACGCGCGAGGAATTCCTCAAAGGCCAGCCGGACCCGGAGGAGGCGCCAAAACGCTTCCCGCTGTTCGACAAGGATGGCGACGGCACGTTGAGCCGCGACGAGTTTATCGCGGGCGGTCGCTGAGTCGCCGCGGTCGCTTTACCGCACGACCATCACCGCGCACGGCGCATGGCGCACGACGCGTTCGGCGACGCTTCCGATGAGTGCGCGTTTGAGGCCGGAGCGTCCGTGTGTGCCGAGGACGATGAGTGAGGCGTTGCACTTCGCAGCGTACTTCACGATGGCGTCGTGCGGATTGCCGGTCATGAAATGCGAGCGCGGCGCGGACTTGGGGAACTCTTCCTTGATGAATGCGACGAGTTTCTGCCGCGCTGCTTCATGTGCCTCTTTTTGAAGGCGGTTCAAATCGATGTGCCAGTGTGCCGACACAGGCTCGCTGACGTGGAGCACGACAAGCCGCGCGAGGTCGTCGCCCGCGAGAAGATGGGCCTGATGCAGTGCGGCCCGTGAAGGCTCGGAGAAGTCCACGGGAACGAGAATGGTTTCGTAGGCGGATGGATTGGGTTTCATGTTGCCGTGGACATTAGCAGGACATTTCGGAATGGCTCACCTGCATATTGTCGAAAGATGGACGGAACTTGCGCCGTGCCGCAGGCCGCGCAGGGTTAGCGCCGCGCCCGGTATTCCGTCGGGTTCACGCCGATCCAGCGTTTGAAGGCCCGCGAGAAGACGAGCGCGCTCTCGTAGCCGACGAGCGGCGCGAGGACTTCGAGCTTGTCGTCCGTTGTTTCCAAAAGCCGCTGTGCGTGTTGCATTCGCAGATACGTCACGTGGTGCATTGGCGAACGGCCGAGTTCCTTCATGCACAGCCGGCGGAGATGCTCCGCGCTGAGGTGCGCGTGCTTTGCGAGCAAAGTGAGCGACCATGGTGCCGCCGGGTCTCGGGCGACTTCCTCCCACAAGCTCCAGAGCCGTTCGCCGCGCTGCCACGGGCTCGCGAGGCGGGACGCGAAGGCGTGCACAAGGCTCACCCAGTGATGGATGACCTTCGGGTCGCGCGCGTTTTCCCATTCGTCCCGCAGGCCGGCGATGGCGCGGACCAGTTCGCCGCCACCGGAAGTGCGAACGGGAGATGCAGCGCCGATGAGCGGCTTCAGCCACGCGGGTTCTTCGTAGCGGACCCATGCGAACGTAAACCGTTTGCCGGCGAGCGAGTGGAACGCATTCAACACACGTGGCGGCGCCATGCACACCGTGCCTGCCGTGACGCGCTGCCAGCGGCCATCGAGCAGGATGCGACCTTCGCCTTCGATACATGCGAGGATGAAGCTGCCCGTCGGCTGGAGGCGCACGCGATCATACCGCGGCCCGGCGTCGTCCCACCCGAGCCGGCCGATGCGGTGGGACGAAAGCTCCGGGCACTCGTGCGCGTGGAGCTTCCACAGCCGCGTGCGCGGACCGTCGATGGTGGATTCCTTCAGAGTGGAGTTGCTCGCTAGCACAGCCCGACCTAGCAGCGAAGGGGGCGAACGGTCGAGTCCCTTTCATCGAAAGCGGGCGTGTGGATTCCGGATATCGGGATGTGGATTCGTGGGGATTGCGCGCCTCCGGCTTGGGCTTATCGTCGCCTGGTCAACCTCACCATTTATGCGTCGCCTCAGACTCTTTCCGTCGTTCGTTGTCCTTTGCGCCCTTGCATTTGCTGTGTTGCTTCCAGTTCCCGGCCGAGCGGGTCTGGTGGCTTACTGGCCCTTTAACAGCGCGGGCACGCTCGGTACCGACGCGGCCGGAGGAACGGTGCTCACCGCGACCGGCGCGACGTTTACTGCGAGCGGCAAATCCGGCGGCGGTCTGGCGCTCAGCGGCGGCGGGCAGTTTCTCTCGGGGACGGTGAACAATCTGCCGATCGGGAACAGCGCGTACACCCAGGCCGCGTGGATTAAGCCGAACGTGCTCGGTCCGCAGGGAATCGTGGGTTGGGGAAACTACGGTGCGACCCGGCAGGTGAACGCGTTCCGGCTCTTCGACACCGGCAACGGCTTCCGCCATTACTGGTGGGGCGCGGACCTTGATGCCACGGGGCTTGCGACGACGCTCAACAACGGGAGCTGGCACCACGTCGCGACGACCTACGACGGCACGACGCGACGGATTTACCTGAATGGCGTGCAGGTGGCGCAGGACACGCCGGGAGCAAACAGCGCAACTGCTGCAAACTTCCGCATCGGCAGCACGAACAACGGGGAGTTCTTTAACGGCACGATCGACGACGTCGCGATTTACAACAACGCGCTCAGCGCTGCCGAGGTGCAGTCGCTTGCGTCCGGCGGCTCGCCGCTGGCGGGGCCGATCATCAATTCATTTGCCGCCGCACCGGCGACGGCGTTCGAGGGCGGAGCGGTGGCTCTGAACTGGAACGTGAACACGGCCAGCGTCACGGGGACCTATAGCTACGAAATCCGGTACGGCGCGACTGTGGTGAACAGCGGCACGGCGGCGACGGGCACTTTCAACACAGTCGTCCCGGACCTGGCGGGCACGGCGCAGACTGTCACGTGGACGTTCCGCGCGATCGAGACGGGCGGCAACAACGTGACCACCACAGCGAATGCGAGCGTTTCGGCAGACCCGGGCATCCCGTCCGCGACCAGCCAGGCCGGGCTGACAACTCCCGACGGCGTGCCGCTGAACATCACGCTCACCGGCAGCGATCCGAATGGCGGAACGCTCAGCTATGTCATCGTCACTCCGCCGGCCAAGGGAACGCTCAGCGCGGGCTCCGGCGCATCGCGAACCTTCACGCCCGCGGGCGGGATTTACGGCGCGGATCAATTCACGTTCAAAGTGAATGACGGCAAATACGATTCGCCCACCGCGACCGTGCGGTTCACGATTCTCACACCGCCGCTTCCGCCGACATCCGTCATCGTCAACGACCTCACCATCCGCCCCGAAAATGTCGCGGGCGACTTTCTCTCAACGATCTCGAGCCCCGATCCAAACACCGGCGAGGCGCACACATTCACGCTCGTGAGCGGCGCGGGCAGCGAGGAAAACGCGAACTTCACCATCGTCGGCCACCAGCTCCGCGCGGCGGTGTCGTTTGCCGGGCTGACGGGTATCCCGCAGCGCATTCGCATCCGCTCGACGGATGCCTCGGGGCTCACGGTGGAGGGTGCCTTCGTGCTCACCGTCGTGCCGAAGTCGCGCGGAATCGTCATCAACGAGCTGCACTACAACAGCGCCTTCAACAACATCCGCAACTCGTTCGTTGAGCTGTACAACGATGGCGCAACCACGGTGAATCTCACGGGCTGGCGGCTTTCCGGCGAAGTGAACTACGCGTTTCCTGCGGGAACAACGATTGCCGCGGGTGCCTATCTCGTCGTTGCCGAGGATCCCGCGACCATCCTCAGCACGTGGGGAAGAACGGCGCTTGGTCCCTGGGACAACGCGACCGTCGTTTTTCCCGACGGCTCGAAGGAGGCCAATAATCTCTCGAACGACGGAGGCACGGTGCGTCTTCGCAATGCGGCGGATTCCGTGGTCTCCGCGGTGGATTATGAAAACCACTCTCCATGGCCGTGGGCGGGGAACGGCGAAGGATCGTCCATCGAACTCATCAACCCCGCGCTCGACAATTCGCACGGCAGCAACTGGGCCGCGGCGAAAGGCAATGGCACGGCGCCGGATGTGACCTACGTGGCTGCGGCGACGAGCGGGTGGAAGTATTTCAAAGGCACGACTGCTCCGTCTGCAACGTGGAAGGACCGCACCGGCGCAGACATCACGGGATGGCTCGACGGCACGACCACCGTGGGCAACGCAACATCGCCTTACTTTGGCTTCGGGTACGCCGATGCCGATGATGCCGTGATCCTCAGCGACATGCAGCAGGCCGGGGCGCAGGTCGGGTATCAGGCGGTCTATTTCCGAAAGGAGTTCACGATACCAGCCGGACAGATTCCGCCGGCGCTGGCGCTCCGTGTGTACGTGGACGACGGCTGCATCGTTTACATCAACGGTGTGGAAATCCCGACGCGCTTCTTCTGCAGCGCGGGCACTCCGACCCACGCCGTGGGCGCGAGCACGATTGGCGGCGTCACGTTTACCAACCACGAGGCTGCGCCGAACAACTGGTCGAGTTATACGATCACCAATCTCGCTCCGTACAATCTGGTCGAGGGCACCAACGTCATTGCAATTCTCGCGGCGAATGACGTGAAGACGTCGTCGGATTTCTCGTTCAATCTTGAGTTAAAGCGTTCCGCCGGTGCGGGCGAGATTGCATCGCCGGGCGCGCAGAATCTCCAGTTTGCAGCGACGGCGGCACCTGCCATTCGCGGCGTGAATCATTCGCCCCAGTCGCCGACGAGTGCCGACCCGATTGTGGTCACGGCCCGCATCACCGACCCGCAGGGCGTTGCGTCCGCCTCGCTCGCATACCAGATCGTCACGCCCGGGAACTTCATCCCGGCGACATTGCCGAAGGCTGTTTCAAGCGGGAACTTTGTCAATGTGGCTGCGCCCCTAGACCCGAATCCCGCATTTGAACTGCCGGCGAACTGGACGACCGTCGCGATGAACGATGACGGCGTGGGCGACGATTTGCTCGGCGGCGACGGAATCTGGACGGCCTCCATCCCGCCGCAGGCGAACCGCACGCTCGTGCGTTACCGCATCACGACGGCGGACAATTCCGGCGCATCGGCCCGCGTGCCGTATATCGGCGATCCATCGCTCAACTTCGCGTGCTTTGTTTACAACGGCGTGCCGGCCTACGAGGGTACGAGTTCGACGGATTTGCAGAAGCTGCCGGTGTATCACTTCCTCACGCGGAAGGCGGACTACGATCAATGCGTCGCATACGACGCGAACTCGTCGCAGCGCCTCGTGGCGGGCACGAGCTGGAACTTTGAAAACTGGGAGGCGTGCTTTGTCTGCAACGGCGTTGTTTACGATCACATCCCGTATCGATTGAAGGGAGCGAACGGGCGCTACACGGCCTCAGGCACAGGCGGCGCTGGAAACGCGAAGCGCGCGTTCAAGTTTTACTTCCACAAGGGCTACGAGTTCGACGCCGTGGATAATCTCGGGAATGATTACCCGGAGAAGTGGTCCACGATGATCACCGAAAACCTGTGGGAGAACCGTGCGAGTTACACGTTTTCGCTGAACGAAATGGTGAACATGCACCTGTTCAATCAACTCGGCGTGCCTGCTCCGCGCGGCCACTGGTCGCACTTCCGGACCATTATGCAGACGGCCGAGCAGCCCGACCGCTGGAACGGGGATTTTTGGGGCCTGATGTGGGTTCATGAGGACTACGACCGCCGGTTTTTGAAGGCGCATGATTTGAAAAAGGGCAACCTGTACAAGCTCACGCGCGACGGCACAGCCGGGGTGCTGCAGTTCCGCTATCAGTCCACTTTCGGTCCGACCGATGGCTCGGATCACGATGACCTGTACAACAATTTGAAGGGTTCGAGTACGCCCGCCTACATCACCGGTCGGGTGAATCTCGACCTCTGGAGCCGCTACCACGCGTTCTGCGAGGCGATTCGGCACTACGACTACTGGCCGAGCGGCGACAACAACGGTGGCTGGTATTTCTATCCGAACTACAATGCCGCCAATGGCAACAAGGGCGTGCTTTGGTACCTGCCGAACGACGTGGATGCGACTTGGGGGCCGACTTGGAACAACGGTCACGACATCGTTCACAACGCGCTGTTCAATGACAGCATCAGCGCCGGAGGTGACACATTCACGAACCCGACGCTATGGCCGACGTACTTTAACCAAGTCCGCGAAGTCCGCCGGTTGCTGTGGCAGCCGGATCAAATCAATCCGTTGATCGACGAGTTCGCGGCAATCATCCGGCCGATCGTCAACGCCGAGTTCCTGCGGTGGCATCCGTCGAACGGCGCGCCCGCCGCATCGGGGAACTTTGGCGGACTCAACGGGCCGAACAACTCCGCGCTCAACGCCGTTGGGCAGACTGCGCTCGACCTCTACGTCGCGAGCATGAAGGACTTCGCATTCGATGCCGACAACAACGGCAGCGTGTGGCCCGGTGGAAACATCGCTGCGGGCGGGACTGCGGCTGTCCTCGACAACCTCGGCAGCAGTCTTGGCGAGAACAGTTCGGTGTATCCGGCGACTCCCACCATCACCTACTCCGGCGCGGTTGGGAACCCTGTGAACGACCTCCGCTTTACAACGTCCGCATTCAGCGACCCGCAGGGCGCCGGCACGTTCGCGGGCATCCAGTGGCGCATGGCCGAGGTGAACACATCCGCAACCTGGACCGCGGGTGTGAAGCGGCTGCTCGAAATAAACGCCCGCCACGACAGCGGCACGCTCACGGCATTTGCGAGCGAGTATCGCTTTCCCGCCGCATCGTGCGAGCCGGGGAAACGCTACCGCGCCCGCGTGCGGATGCAGGACAATACGGGGCGCTGGAGCTTGTGGAGCAATCCTGTCGAGTTCACTGCAGGAGCCGTCGATACCACGGCGCTCGCGAACAACCTTGTGATCAGCGAACTCATGTATCATGCGGCGAATCCGACTCCCGCCGAGCAATCCGTCGCGTCGGGTCTTGGTCAGGTGTGGGACGACGACTCTTTTGATTACATCGAACTCCGCAATATCGGCGTCAGTCCGCTTGATATCGGCGAAGTGCGGTTCAGTCAGGGTGTGAACTTCACGTTCCCCGTGGGCACCACGCTCGCGCCCGGCGCGACGACTCTCATCGTGCACAACACCGCCGCGTTCAGCACACGTTACGGTTCCGGAAAGCCGGTTGCCGGCGCGTGGATGGCGGGCAACAAGCTCAGCAACGGCGGCGACCAGATCAACATCAAGTATGGCGATGCGCTGACTCCGTTTTACACGATGACGTACGACGATGTCGCGCCGTGGCCCGTATCGCCGGATGGCACCGGGCCGTCGCTCGTTCTGCTGGCACCGGAGACTCGTCCGAATCCCAGCGTGGGAACAAACTGGCGCGCAAGCTTCGCTGCGGGCGGAAGCCCGGGCGGCGATGATCGTGCGAACTACGCTGCGTGGGCTGCGGCGAACGGTGCGGGCATTTTGACCGCCGACGACGACGGCGACGGGCTCACCAATCTGCTTGAATACGCACTGAACGGCATTCCGGGAGCGAGCAGCCAGACTCCGTTGCCGATTAGCGCGAGCCCGGGTGGTGTTCTTACGCTGACATTCACGCGGCTGTACGATCCGTCGGATATCAGCTACGTCGTGGAGTTCACGGACAACCTTGCCGCCACGCCGTTTGCGGCAACCGGCTCGCTTGTTTCCAGCATCAACAACGGCAACGGCACGCTTACCCAAACCTGGCAGGCTCCCGCTGCCGGTCCGCAATTCTTCGGGCGGGTGCGGGTGGTGAAGCCGTAGGCGGAGGGCCTCTTTTACGAAAACACAACCCGCTTCCCATCGGGACGGTTGCTGCTACGTTGCGCGGCGATGAAACCTCGTTCAGTCGCCTCGCTGCTCGCCGCTTTTGCCGTCACGCTCTGTCCGTCCTTCGCCCAGGAGGACGCAACGGGCAAGGCAGACCCGGATTCGCCGTACGACCACATCAAGGTGCTCGCGCGTGCGATGCAGTTGATTCGGAAGGACTACGTCGACGAACGGAAAGTGAGTTATCGCGCGCTGATGAGCGCTGCCTTGCGCGGGATGCTCCAGAGTCTCGATCCGCACTCGCAATACATGGAGCCGGAGAACTTCAACAACATGAAGGAGGTCACCGACAGCCGTTTTGGCGGCCTTGGCATCCATGTCACGGAGCGCAACGGCGACCTCATCGTTGTTTCACCGATGGAGGATTCCCCGGCTTTCAAGGCGGGTGTGATGCCGGGCGACCAGATTGTAAAAATCGACGGGAAAAGTGCGGAGAAAATGGATCTCAATGAGGCCTCGGAGAAGTTGCGGGGCGCGGTCGGAACGCGGGTGACGCTCACGATTCTTCGGCCGGCGACGAAGGAGATCAAGGAGTTCGAGCTCATTCGCGAAGCAATCAAGGTGTGGAGCGTGAAGGACGCAAAAATCCTGCCGGCCGACCCCGGCGCACCTGAATCGAAAATCGGCTACGTCCGGATCACGCAGTTTAACGCGCCGACGTCCGAGGAACTCGCGAAGAAGCTCGATGAGCTTGAGAAACAGGGCATGCAGGCGCTGGTTATTGACCTTCGCTTCAATCCCGGCGGCCTCATCCAGACCGCAGTGGATACCGCAGGAATGTTTCTTCCGCCGGGCACGATTGTCTGCACGACCGAGGGCCGCGCTGGCTCGCAGAAGGGCGAATACAAAGCAAATCCCGGCCTCCGCCGCCGGCAGGCATATCCCGTCGCCGTCTTGATCAATTTCGGCAGCGCGAGTGGCAGCGAGCTCGCCGCGGGAGCGCTGAAGGATACGAATCGCGCCATCATCGTGGGTGAGACGAGCTTTGGAAAAGGCAGCGTCCAGAGCGTGGTTCCAATGCCTGACGGTTCGGCCATCCGCCTCACGACGGCCAAATACTACACGCCGAGTCACAACGTTATTCACGAGGTGGGAATCACCCCGACGATTCGCGCCACGATGACGCCGGAGCAGGAGCGCCAGCTCATGCTTTCGCGCCGGGAGGACCTCACCGAGGAGCAGAAGAAAAAGGAACTTGCCGGATTTCGCGACACGCAGCTCGACCGCGCCGTGGACGCGCTGAAAGGCGTTCTCGTTTTCCAATCGCGCAAGCCGCAGTAACTCGCGTGACCGTTCTCGCAATCGAAAGCTCCTGCGACGAGACGGCCGTCGCGATTCTCCGCGACGACGTTTTGCTCGCGAGCGAAGTCGCGTCGCAAATCGCACTGCACGCGGCGACCGGAGGTGTTGTTCCCGAGGTCGCATCGCGCAGCCATCTGCGAATGCTCCGCCCGACGCTGAACGAGGCGCTTGCAACGGCTGGTATCGGGCTCGGGGAAGTGGATGCCTTTGCGGCGACTCGAGGTCCGGGGCTTGCGACATCGTTGATGATTGGAATGGCTGTGGCAAAGGGGCTCGCTGTCGGTTTTGGAAAACCCTTTCTCGGCGTGAACCACATGGAAGGTCACCTGCTTTCGCCGTTTTTTGGTAAGGGCGGACCGCGTCCGGCCATCGGCCTCATCGTCAGCGGCGGGCACACGATGCTCGTGGATATTGCGGACATCGCGGACTATCGATTGCTCGGGCAGACCGTGGACGACGCAGCAGGGGAGGCGTTTGACAAGGTCGGGAAGCTTCTCGGCCTGCCGTATCCCGGCGGTCCAAACGTCAACAAGCTCGCCCGCGACGGGAATCCGAAAGCCGTCGATTTCCCGCGCTCGATGATGCATTCGGATGATTTCGCCTTCAGTTTCAGCGGGCTCAAAACCAGCGTCCGCTATCTCCTGCCGAAGCTCGCGGATTTCGCTGTCGCCGATATCTGCGCATCGTTTCAGGAAGCAGTGGTCGATGTCCTCGTCGCGAAATCAATCCGCGCCGCGAAGAGCACGAGCCGCGATACGATAGCCGTGAGCGGCGGCGTGAGTTGCAATACGCGCCTGCGGGAAAAACTCGCGGAAGCCTGTAAAAAAGCGGGGCTCCAGCTCCTGCTTGCCGAACCATCGCTCTGCACGGACAACGCTGCAATGATCGGATACGTCGCAAGCTTGCGCCTCGCCGCCGGTGAATCGAGCCCGCTCTCGACGGACATCGATCCCAATTTACGCCTCGTCGCGTAACCGCGGTCACGGGAGTCACGTCTGCGCATGTGAAACAAATTCACTCACATGCCATACACCGGAATCGTCCTCACCATTCTCTCCATTGTCTTCGGAGCCTTTCTCATTCTGCTCGCGCACTGGCTCGTCGCCATCGGCCTGTTTTCGAAAACCACGCAGCTCTGCGAGGCGGAATTTCGCAGGCGTCCTGTGCGTTGCCTGCTCGTCGGGATACTCACCTTCGGGATTCTCATGGCCTTTCTACTCGCGCTCGCGGGGAAGGCCGGCGGAGGTGCGCTGATCATCGCCTCCATCCCGCTTCTCATGTCATTCGTCGGCTCAGCCGGCATCGCTCTGCGAATCGGGAGTGATCTGTCGCGCACCCGCGAGCCATGGCGGAGGGGAATCCGCGGGGCGACGATGCTCGGCTTCTGCTGCATCACTCCGGGCCTCGGATGGTTTATCATCCTCCCGCTCGCACTCGCCGCAGGTTTTGGTGCGCTTCTGCTCGCGAAGCCATGGAAATCCGGAGCTGCTCCGGAAACGGCGTCAGCGATTGATTCCAGCGTTCCCGCACTGTCATGAAAAAGACCAGTCGTCGCGAATTCATTATTACCGGCGCGGCTGCGATCGCATTCAGTGCGACAATTTTCCGGGCTGCGCAGGGGCTTCTCACGCAGGGCGGGCAGTATCTCGGTCTGAACCTCACTCGTCCGATCGAACGTGCGCCGCTTCCTCCCGCATCGACGAGCATCGACCCCGTGGCGCATGCCCTGAACCGTCTGACATTCGGGCCGGTTGCAGGAGACTATGAGCGCGTGTCGAAAATGGGCGTCGCGGCGTTCATCGAGGAGCAGCTCGACCCCGGGAAGATGGATGACGGATTATGCGACCGGGTGACCGCTAGGTTTTGCGATCTCTGGGGTGAGCCGCTCGGGGAGCATTACGAAGAGGATGATGATTCCCTTCCGCCGATTCTGCGCCGCGTGACGACGCTGCGGGCGATTTACAGCCGGCGGCAACTCTTCGAGGTGATGTGCGAGTTCTGGAGCGATCACTTTAACATCGATCCCGGCAAGGGCGATTGTCGGTGGAGCAAACCCAGCGATGATCGCGACGTGATCCGCAAGAACGCGCTCGGGAACTTTCGCGATATGCTCCGCGCCAGCGCGCTCAGTCCGGCGATGCTTTGGTATCTCGATGGCCAGGCCAACTCGCTCCGCAAGACGGACGACAAACCGAACGAGAACTATGCCCGCGAGTTGATGGAGCTGCACACGCTTGGCGTTCACGGTGGCTACACGCAGCAGGACGTGATGGAAGTCGCGCGGTGTCTCACGGGATGGAGCCTTTTTTCCAAACGCGAGGCAAAGCTCGGCAAGGTGATCAAGCCGCGCGTCTTTCTCAGTGGTGCTGCGAAAGGAATGCCATTCACAGATCGTGGCGGCGTGTTCTTCGATGGCGAGCATCATGACAACGGCCCGAAGCGCGTTCTCGGACACGATATCCCGGCAGGACTCGGCAAGGATGACATCGATCGCGTCATCGACATCGTCGCATTCCACCCGAACACGGCCCGCTTCCTCGCCACGAAACTCTGCAAACGCTTCATCGCAGACGAGCCCTCTGCGGCCTCGGTCGAGGCTGTCGCGAAGTCATTCAGCGATTCCAAGGGCGACATCAAAACGGTGCTGCGCACGATTTTCTCGACGCCGGAATACGCGGCGTCGGCCGGGGTGAAAATCAAGCGGCCGTTTCATTTCGTCGTTTCTGCAATCCGGGCGGTGAATGCGAGCACCGATGCCGACAAGCCGGTGATGCAGTTTCTGGAGAAAATGGGGCAGGCTCCGTTCCGTTATCCCACGCCGGACGGTTATCCGCTCGAAGCGGAGCACTGGCATACCACGCTGCTCTGGCGATGGAAGTTCGCGCTCGCGCTGGCAAACAACCGCATTGCGGGCACGCGCATCGAACGTGCGAAGCTGCTGCGGCAGCTCGGCGGCGACTCGGCGCTCATGGCTACTGTGCTGAATCGGAAGCCGACCGCAGACGAGAGCGACGCATTTTTGAAATCGGGCGATGGCCTCGCGCTGCTGCTCGCTTCACCGGGATTCCAACGCTGCTAACACCATGTCCGCACTCGTCAACCTTACCACCAATCGTGACGACAAACGCACACTCGTCGTCGTGTTCCTGCGCGGCGGCGCGGATGGGCTTTCGCTCGTCGTGCCGACAGCCGATGACAATTACTACCGCGCGCGGCCGCGGCTCGCTTTGAAGAAAAGCGAGACCCTGAGCCTTGATGGAAACTTTGCGCTGCACCCGCTGCTGGCTCCGTTGGAGGTTGCGTGGAAGGAAGGTGACCTCGCGATCGCCCATGCTGCGGGCTGCGAAGACACCACGCGCTCGCACTTTGAAGCGCAGGACCTCATGGAGCGCGGCGGCTTCGTTGCTGGTGGCTGGCTTGCGCGATTCCTGCGCGCCCGCGGTCCGGCGCGCTCGCCTCTCAGTGCGATTGCACTTTCGCCAACGATGCCGGACGTCCTCAGCGGAGCGCCGAGTGCCGCGGCGTTTCAGAAGATCGAGGAGTTTTCGTTCGGGAAGAAGATGTCTCCGGATTTTCCGCGCGAACTGCGGCGGCTCTACGAAAAGGAGTCGGGCGATTTTCGTACGGCTGCGGAAAGCACGTTCGAAGCAATGGCGAAAATCGAATCCATCGACACGAAGGCGGCTCCGGAGAACGGCGCTGTTTATGAGGAGAAGGACAGTTTTCATCAGGGCCTCCGCCAGACTGCGCAACTCATCAGAGCGGATGTCGGACTCGATGCCGCGAGCGTGGACCTCAACGGGTGGGACACACACTTCACGCAGGACATTGCCATTCCGGGGAACATCAAGAGCCTCGGTGCGGGGCTTGCCGCATTCCGCAAAGACCTCGGTGCGCGCATGGCTACGACTACGGTGGTCGTCATGACGGAGTTCGGACGTCGCCTCGGCGAGAACACGAGCCTCGGCACCGACCACGGCCGTGGAAGCGTGATGTTTGCAATGGGCGGCGGCGTCCAAGGCGGTCGGATGCTCGGCACGTGGAGTGGACTGACGCGTGAGATGCTAGACGATCCCGGCGACCTCCCGGTTTGGAACAACTACCGCGACATCCTCGCACCCATCCTTGCAAAACACGGCGCACCTGCGGACTCATTCGGTAAAATATTTCCCGACTTCGCTCTGAAGCCGCTACCGGTTTACGGGTAGTCGATTACGGCAGCGTCGCGCGAAGGCGGAAGAAGACGGCTTGTGCGCCGTTCAGTGACGGAGCAGCGGAAGCGTCCACCCACTGACTGTCTGCGTCGCGTGTCGTCGTGCCTTGCTCGACGGTCCACACGGCTCCCGGCGTATCGTCATTCCAATGCCACGTCGCGAGGTCGGTCGAGACTTCCACGCGAACCGCGGCGTCGCTCGCATTGTGCCGCGCGTACCGGATTCCGGTTCCCGTCGCGGCGATGATGTCCGAGGGAGCATCCCGGCGTTCCGGGTTTGTGAAAAAAGCGTACTCGGCGGCGTTGGTTGCGCCGTCGCCATCGGGATCATCCGCCGGACCCGTATTGAGGGCGTTTGTGGAAAAGAAGCGTGTTTTCCAGTCCGCGTAGGATGATGTCGTGGGGTCGATTGCAATGTCGAAAGGCTCCGCGACTGTGCTGGCTGGGCTGAGAAACTCCAGTCCTCCGGAGCCGTCCATTTTGAAGCGCACTGCGCGGTGTGCGCTTGGCTGGGAGCCGCTCCCGCGCTTGCCGGTGTCCGCCACGTAGGCACGGCCGGCGGCGATATCGAGGGCGAGTCCGTGCGGCGCGTTGAGCCCGGTGATGATTGTTTGCACCGCGCCTCCTGCGACCGCTCTGGCGTAAATCGCCCCATTCTGCCGGTCGCACCAATAGATGCGGCCGCCGGGAACCGTCGGATCGATCGCTACATCGCGCGTGCGACTCGGCGTGACGAGGGACCAAGTGGAATCGACGACGCCGGTCACAATCGAGCCGCGCGAGTAGGCGGTGTTTGTGTCGCCGGGATTCGTCGTCACAGCCCAGTAGGCCAAGCCGGAAGCGGCATCGACTGTGAAAAAATACGGTCCCTGACCGGCTGCGGTGTGCGTGAGAATGGTTTCGAGGAACGACCCGTCCGGCCGGGTACGGCGGAGTTGCAGGGAACTCGTTTCGGCGACGTAGATCCAGTTTGATGCCGGTTCCCATTCCACATCGGAGATGAAAGTGCCGTCGGGAAATGAAGTCACCACCGAAGCAGCTCCGCCCGACATCGGCAGCGAGCGAACTGTGACCTCGGTTAGCGCGAGTGTTGTCGGGTTTTGCGCCGCGTGTGCGAAAAAGATTCGCGCGCCCGCCGGATCCACGGCGATTCCACGCAGGTCCGTGACTTGCGGGCTTTGCCACAAGGTTGTGTGCGCGGTGCCATCGGGCTTCACCGCGTTGATCTGACCGGCCTGAAGCTCGGGCTGGTTGACGTAGTAAACGCGGGCGGCCTGGGAAGACGCGGCGAGTAGTGCGAGGGCGAGAATTGCGCGCATGTGTTGCGCAATGTGCCGGCTTTCCCTGCGAATGCAACCACCCGACGCGACTTGCAACCGCGCGGGCGCGCTGTAAACGGGATGCGCATGTTTCCATCACTAGCGCTTCGAATTCTGCGGACCACCGACCCGCGCTGCCTCGGCAAGTTCCTTTGGAACTTCGGCTACAAGGGCGTCCGCTCGATCCAGTTGTTCAAGAAGCGCATCAAACGCGGGGAGTTCTTCCCGCCGTTTCTTTACCTCTCGATTCTGAATTCCTGCAACCTGCGCTGCCAGGGTTGCTGGGTGGATGTTGCGGAGGATCGCGTGGCCATCGACCTCGAAACGCTCAACCGCACCATCAACGACGCAAAGGCGCACGGAAACGCGTTTTTTGGAATCCTCGGCGGTGAGCCGTTCATGCATCCCGAACTGCTCGATCTGCTCGCGGCGCATCCCGACTGCTACTTTCAGGTTTTCACAAACGGGCAGTTCATCACGGAGAAAGTCGCGAAGAAGCTACGCGAGCTTGGCAACGTCACGCCGCTCATCAGCATCGAAGGGCGCGAAGTCGTGAGCGACGAACGGCGTGGCAACAAGCACGTCTACGAGCGCACGCTGCGCGGGCTCAAAGCGTGCTTGAAGGAGCGCGTGCTGACCGGCGTGGCTACGAGCGTGTGCCAGACGAATATCAACGACCTCTGCACCGAGCAATGGCTGCAGGAGTTGATCGATTTCGGTGCGCACTACGTTTGGTTCCACACCTTCCGTCCGGTGGGGCCAAAGATGAACGCGCAGCTTGCACTCACGCCGCAGCAACTTGTGCAGGTGCGCCGTTTCATTGTGGAAATGCGCGCAAAGATGCCAATCGGCATCGTAGATGCCTACTACGACGGCGGTGGCAACGCGCTCTGCCCGATGAGCACGGGAATCTCGCATCACGTGAATCCAAAGGGCGACATCGAGCCATGTCCGATCATCCAGTTCGCCACCGAAAATATCCGCGATTCGCGCGGCGTTTTCGCCACGATGCGCGACTCGGCATTTCTGAAAGATTTCCGCGAACTGAGCGCCGAGCACACGCGGGGCTGCGTCGTGCTGGAGCGTCCCGATTTGGTGAAGGACCTCGTCATCAAGCACGGTGCGCGCGACACCACCATTCGCGGCACCGCGATGGCCGAACTCGATGCGATGACGCCGCGCTTTTCCCAATGGCTACCGGGCGAGGAAATCCCCGAACAGCACTGGATGTATCGCTGGGCGAAGAAGTGGTTCTTCAACGACTTCGGCGCCTACAAAAAGGCCGACCACGACGAAGCGGCAAAGGCCAAGGTGAAGGAACTCGCGGGAGCGGCTTGAGATTATGCCGAAACTGCTGCTTTGGGACATCGACGGGACCATCATTTCCAGCGGAGGCTGCGGGGAGGCCTCGCTAAGGCTGGCGGTGCGGGATTTTTTCGGGTGCGACGATGATTTTAAAGACATCGAGATCGCCGGGCGGACCGATACGCGCATCGCGCGGCAGTTGCTGCGGAAATGCGGGCGTGAGGAAACTGTGGAAGCCATTGACGCGTTGCTCGGGCGCTACTTGCACCATTTGCCGCAGTTGCTTCCGCAACGAAAAGGCGTGCTGCTCCCGGGAGTGGCAGATGTTCTGGATGTGCTCGCGCGGCGGGATGATGTGGTGCTCGCGTTGCTGACCGGCAATCTCGCGGCGGGCGCGGAGCTTAAATTGTCACACTACGGCGTGTGGCACTACTTCCGGTTCGGCGCTTATGCGGATGATCATTTTGACCGGAATGAACTGGGGCCCGTGGCGATGAAGCGTGCACGGGAAAAGGGGTACGAATTTGCACCGCGTGATGTGTGGGTGCTCGGTGACACGCCGCATGACATCGCGTGTGCACGGGCTTTCGGAGCGAAGGCGCTTGCCGTTGCCACAGGGGCTTTTCCGTCGGCGCAGCTTGCGCAGCACAAACCAGATGCGCTTTTTGAAAACATGGTCGATACCGCGGGCGTGGTGAGTGTGCTCGCAGGCGAGGTGGATTGAGGATCGCCACGGCCGACGACGGGCCGTAGGATTCCGGCATGCGCCTCATCGCACTTTTCTTCCTCGGAACCGCTGTTGCTTTCGCCGATTCGCTCGAACCGCTGCCCACGGCGCGATTTGAGTTCAACGGGATCATTGGCGAGCGAGTTGAGGCCAATATCGATGCCTGGCTGCTCCGCGCGCCTGCGGCGAATCCCGGAATGCTCGAAATGTTCCGCAGCCGGGACCGCCAGCCCGCGCCTTCGCTGGTTCCATGGGCGGGCGAGTTCGCCGGGAAGTATCTGCTCTCGTGCGTGCAGGCATTGCGCATGAGCGCGCGACCGGAGTTGCGGCGTCACGTCGGGGAATTCGTGGCACAGCTGATCGCGACCCAGGCGGAGGATGGTTACCTTGGGCCGTTTCCGAAAGGCAGACGGCTTCTGGGGGAGTGGGACCTGTGGGGGCATTATCACGTAATGCAGGGTTTGCTGGCATGGCGTGATTTATCGGGTGAGGAAACAGCGCTTTTGGCGGCGCGGAAGGCTGCTGACCTTATTTGCAAAACGTATCTCGATGGGACGCGCCGCGTGATCGATGCCGGGTCCAACGAGATGAACATGGCGGTTTCGCATGTTCTCACGGACTTGCATCGAAGGACTGGTGATGCGCGTTATCTCGGCATGGTTCGGGAAATCGAGAAGGACTGGCAAAGGGCGGGCGATTACGCGCGGACGGGCGAGAAAGGAGTGCCGTTTTACAAGACGCCATCGCCGCGATGGGAAAGTCTGCACGATTTGCAGACGCTGGCCGAGCTGTGGCGTGTGACCGGGGAACCGCGCTATCGCGAGGCTTTCACGAGTCACTGGCGATCCATCCGCGAGTTCGATGTCCGGAACTCGGGAGCGTTCAGCGGGGGCGAGCAGGCTACCGGAAATGCGTTCGCGCCGACGGCTATCGAGACCTGCTGCACGGTCGCATGGATGGCGCTTTCGGTGGATATGTTGCGAATCAGCGGCGACTCGCGCGTGGCCGACGAACTGGAGCTTTCCATGCTCAACGGGGCTCTCGGAGCGATGCATCCATCGGGCCGCTGGTGGACGTACAGCACTCCGATGGATGGCGACCGCAAGGCGAGTGCGCACGAGATCGTTTTTCAGGCGCGGGCCGGCACACCGGAACTCAATTGTTGTTCGGTAAACGGGCCTCGCGCGCTCGGAATGCTGGCCGACTGGGCCGTGATGCAGGAGGAAGGTGGTCTGGTTGTGAACTGGCACGGACCGGCAAAGATCGATGGAGGCCGATGGAAGCTGTTTTGCGATTCGCGGTATCCGCTCGATGGTGCGGTCAATTGGCGCCTGGAAGCTAGCGAAGCGATGCGGATCAAGTTCCGCATTCCGGCGTGGGCCGCGGGCGCGGCTGTGAATGATGCTGTTGCGAAATCGGGGGATTACTTCTCCAAAACAGTGAATCCGGGCGAGATTGTCCGCCTGAAATTGCCGTTGACCGTTCGCACCATTGAAGGACGGAACGAGCAGGCGGGAAAGATGGGTATTCTTCGCGGTCCAGTGCTGCTCGCGTATGACCAAAGAGACAATGGCTTCGACGAATTCGCCATTCCACGTGTCGATCCATCGAAGCCTGGTGATGGAGTGCTCGTAAATGTGGACGCAGGCAACGGAATCGCGCCGTGGTTGCTTGTCGAAGTGCCCACGGCTCGCGGGCCCTTGAAGCTGCGGGACTTTGCGACTGCGGGAATGAATGGTACGCGCTACCGTTCGTGGCTGCGGACGGTTTCATCGTCGTCCGGAGCAAAAACGGGTGCTGGGCCGGTGTTTCGTGCAGGACTTCGCGGCGATGTGGCGGCAGAAAGCGGGAGGTTGCTCCGCTCAACGGGATTCACGGCTGCGGAGGATGCGGTGTCTTTGAACGGGCGCGATCAGATGCTCATCTACGCCCTGCCTGAGCGATTCGGGCTCGGTGATTTTTCGGTATCAGTGAGAGTCCGGATTCAATCGCTGCCGGAAAAGCGAATCGGGCAGATTTTCAGTGCATGGTGTGAGGCGAACGATGATCCGCTTCGAATCGTGGTGCAGGATGCGTTCATTTCGGCTCGGATCGAGGGAAGTGGAGGCGCGTCTACCGTCGGTGTTCCCGTGGCAAAGGGGGAGTGGCAGCGAATTGCCGTGGTAAAGGAGGACGATGTGCTCACCCTGTACGTGAATGGGGCTGTAGCTGCGAGCGCCGCGGCGCCGGCCAGGGTTGCTACAAAATCCCGGAGTTTTGGGATTGGCGGGAATCCGCTGTTCAGCGGTCCGGAGTTTCTCGCCGCGGAGTTCAGTGGCTTGGTCATCTACGATCGTGCGTTATCTCAGGAGGAAGTATCGGCGGTCTGCAAGGATTGATGCCCTGTTTCCGTGACTGTAGGGCAGACGCCGATGATCCGCATTTTCTTCGCTGGTTTTTGCACCTCGCTTGCTGCTTGCAGCGCGCTTCCGAAGCAGGCCGACCCGTTTGTGGGTACGTGGTGTAATGTCCGAAATGGATACTACCTTCGCGTGTATCCCGATGGCCGTGTTGCGCAGTGGCCGTCGCCGCCTGAGGGAGCGGTATCTTGGAGCAGTCACAAGAACGGTGAACTTCAGTGGAGATATATGCCGCCGTTGAAGAATCCGGTTATCAGGATGCGCGGGCGTGATCTGGTCATCGACATGACTCAAAAGGAAATGCCGATGGAGCGTCTGCGGCCCGATCTTGAGCCCGGGCAGATATTGAACTCCGCGCAGCCGTAGCGGCTCAGCCGCGAAAGACCCGCCGCATCCGGCGGACGGCATCGCCTGCAAATTTACCAACGACCCGCGCCGCGCGGCCGATCGTGCCACCGCGATTCTTCCAAGCTTCGGCGCGCTCGGTCGCGGCGGTCCGCTTGCCCGCGATCCACGGGAACTGTTTCCCATCCGGCCGTGGCCGGACCGGGCCGCGGAAGGCGAGGATATATGCCCGGCGAGTCTCCGTGGTGGTGTTTTGTCCTGCGCCGTGGAGTGTCCGGCCGTGGTGAATCGCTGCTCCGCCGGCTGGGAGCGGGCAGGGCTCTGCGGCTGCGGCATCAAATTCCCCGATGCATTCCAGCGCGGGTTTTTTCGGATCACCGTTGAGCGAGCGATGCTCAAGGATCGGACCTTTGTGCGACCCTGAGATGTATTTCATGCAGCCGTTTTCCACTGTGGCAGGCTGAAGCGGCATCCAGATGCTTAATTGCTCATACTCGACGTGCGCGTCCGAACGGTGGGCCTCGTCCTGGTGCCACGGAGTTGCCGCGCCGTGTTCGGCGGGCTTGTAAATCGCGTGCTCAAACCACGGTTCCGCATCCGGTCCGAGCAGGCGTTTTGCGACGGCGAGCGCATTCCGCCGGAACTGAATATCTGCGAGTTCCGGCGCGTAGTCTACCGGGCGCAGTATTTGCGAAAGCCGGGGTGTTCCATCCTTCCGGTCGCCGTCGGCACCCACGAGGTCGAACGCGCGTCCGCGTTCCCATCCGGCGCGCTCGGAAAAAAGCCGGTCGAAAATCCCGCGGAGGCGCCCGACTTCCTCTGCGTTCGTGATAGCGTCGAGACGCAGCCATCCGTGCTCGCGGAAAAAGGCGACGTCCTCGTCGGAAATCTCGATTGCTGATTTCATGGGTACCTCGATTTAGCACACGGTGCGCCGTTGCAGAACATAAAACAAAGGAAGCGGTGTGGATCTTTGTCTGGAGGATGTGGGGTGGCGGACTTCCCTCCGAGCGCGGGAACTGTAATGGTCGCGGTCTGACACTCCTTCATGAAATCCAGAGCAATACCTCGCACACCCGCACGAAACTCATCGCTTTTCTCCCGAGTCACCTTCGCTCTGATCGTTTCCGGCGCGTCGTGCGTTGCTGAAACCGCGCAGGTTTTTGAAGGCGAGAAACTGAAGGTGCTGGAGCGTTCCGGAAGCGCACGGCCGCAGGATTTGAAGCCATATGGAGTCGGTGCGTGGAGCGGTGACTCGCATCTGTGGTGGACGGGGGGAAAGCCCGGCGATGTCCTCGCTCTCGAATTTTCGGTGAATTCGGACGGCGTGTTCCGGATTGGCGCGGGATTTACCAAGGCGATTGATTACGGGGCTTTCGAGTTTTCGATCGATGGGCGCAAACTCGCGGGGCCGATCGACTTTTACAACAACGGCGTCGTCCACACAGGAACCGTGGCTTTGGGCAGCGCGGTGAGCCTTTCGGCGGGGACTCACAAGTTTGAAGTAAAATGCACCGGCTCAAACGCAGCGGCGATCAAAAGCTACATGCTTGGTCTGGATTATGTGGTTCTTGCTCCGGGCGAAAATTCCGATCCGGTCGCGCTTGGGCCGAAACTCGTGGCTGCCAGACCGCCGCGTCCGGTGCAGCCGGCCGGCTTGAAGGAGGGGAACGCCGATGGTGCCGAGCCGAAGTCAGCGTCCGACCAGCGTGCGTTGTTCAAAGTCCCGGATGGCTTTGAAATCGAACTCGTCGCGGGTGAGGAACAGGGGCTGCCAAAGCCGGCGATGACTGCATTTGATTCGGCCGGTCGATTGTGGTCGGTCACCGCAACTGCCTACCCGTGCGATAATGATCCGAACATTTGGAAACAGCCCGGCAAGGATCGTGTCGTGGTTATTGATCATCCGACAGCGAGCGGTCCGCAGACAGCGCGCACGTTTGCCGATGGAATGGTGATGCCGCTTTCCGTGCTGCCGTCCGGCAAAGGGGCGTACGTGGCGCAAGGGCCGGAAATTCTTTATATCGAGGACACGGACGGCGACGGACGTGCCGATTCGCGGAAGGTTTTGCTGAGTGGCTACGGCGTGCAGGATACGCACACGCTTCCGCATCAACTCACCCGGATGCCGGGCGGACGCATCGTGTATTCGCAGGGCGTGTTGAATAAAGGGCGCGTGACCGATGCCGGCGGGAAGACGTTCGACTTTAATAAAACGCTGGTTGCAACGTTCCGGCCGGATGGAACCGGGCACGAGATCATCAGCGCCGGATTAAACAACATCTGGTGTTGGAGCGTTTCGAGGGAAGGGCGAGTTTTCATCCATGAGGCAAACGATCTCGGCTACAGCTTGATACCATTTGAGGAGGATTCGACGTATCCGAGCTTTATCAAAACGATGCTGCATCCGGAGGCGCCGATGCATCCGCCGACTGCGGAAGGGCTGAATCTCGGCGGCACGGGCTTTAGCGGACTGGCCTTGTGTGACGACCGCGCAGGCTCGTTTCCTGCGCCGTGGCACGGCCTCATGTTCGTTGCGAATCCTATCACGGGCCGGATCAATTCGGTCGCGATGGAGCAGGGGGCGAACGGCGTTTTCAAATTCACGAAAAAGGACGATCTCGTGTCGTGCGGAGATCCAATGTTCCGGCCAGTGGCTATCACGTTTGGCCCGGATGGGTGCCTCTACATCACCGATTGGTACAATCGCATTATCTCGCACAACGAAGTCGCCCGCGATCATCCCGCACGGGATCGCAGCCGCGGCCGGATTTGGCGGGTTCGGCATAAGTCCCAAACTGCGCGCGTCATTCCCGACATGACGAAGGTTCCCGCTGCGCAACTGCCTGCGCATCTTGCGGCCGACAACACGTGGGAAATGCGCGCTGCGTGGCAGGAAATCGCGGCGCGTGGCGGCAAAGCGTTGGCGCCGGCGATCACGGCGATGATTCGGAAACCGGGCGTGGGTGACGATGTGCGCATCCACGCGCTGTGGGCGCTCGAAGATATCGGCCACTTCGACGCGGTGCTGTGGAAAGAATTGCTGGCGAGTGGAAATCCGAACGTTCGTCGTGAGGCGGTTCGCGCGCTCTCTTCACTAAAGGTGCCCGCGTCGGAGGTATTCGTGCTCCTTCAGCCGCTTGCAAATGAGTCTGCGTGGACGGTTCGCTATGAGATTCTGCGCTTCTTTCGCCGTGCTTCCGGAGTCACGGATCCGGCGCATCTCGCGTGGCTATCGCGATGGAGTGAAGGGCCTGCAGATGCGACTAAAGTGAATGGATGGAACGGCACGTATTTCGCGCTGGGAGGTGCATACGAGCGTGCGTTTCAGGACTTCTTGCTTCGGCTCGTTCGGGAAAAAAACTCCCGGCCTGCGGTTGCGGAGGACTCCAAGTTCGACGGCGTCATCGCTACCGAGCCGGCGCGTTCCGATTCGGAAAAGGCGGCAGTTGCGGCCCGCGTTGCCGCCGTTAAGAAACTCATCGCCGGCGCGGGAGCACGCACGACCGATGAAGGGCGTAAGGTCGTGGAATCGCTGTGCCTGGCGTGCCATCGGATAGCGGACAAAGGCGTGTCGCTTGCGCCGCCGCTCGACGGCTCTGCGTCACGCGACGTTGATGCGCTGATTTCGGCAATCCTCGAACCGGATGCGGCGGTGGAGACGGTCTTCCGGCTGTATCGCGTGGAGACCAAAGATGGAGGAAGGTTTGATGCATTCAGGAAAAGCGCCGACTCGAAAGAAATCACGCTGATGTTCATGGGTGGCACTACTCAGGTTGTTCCGGTGGCGAATGTAAAAAATGCCGGTTACGTGCAGGGAAAGTCTGCGATGCCGCCCTTGGGTGCCGGTTTGAGCGACCAGCAGGTCGCGGACGTTGTCCGGTATCTGCGGACGGTGAAATAGTGCGCGCGTGGAGGCCGGTTACTTTCCCTCGCGCCAGCGAGCGGCCCATTTCCCGATAAGATCAGCCGGCTTGGTGACGAGGTAATCGTAGCCGCCGGGATTTTTCTCCCGCATCGCTTCGTAGGTTGCGTAAGTTCGCCCGTCGGTTTTTCCGGTGAATATCGGTTGTTGCGATTTCAGGTCGTAAAAGCGGCCCCAGCGCGTCGACTCGCCGTCTTTCCCCGGCGGGAAGGTCTTCGCTTTTGCGAACCACGCGAGGGCGGATTCGATCGCCTTTTCACGCTCCGGCGTTTTTGGAAGGCCCATGAGGTGCCGGACGACTTCGACGCTTTCGCCACCGCTCAACGATGCGGGTTCAAAGAGCCGCGCATGCGCCGGCGCGAGCGAGATTGGATCGTATTGCGCGCTCCAGACAGTTGACTTGATTTGAAGCCGCAGCAGGCAGTCGTTCCCGCGCTCAAATGCGATGCGCGCGCGCTCGCGACGTCCGTTGTCCACGAGCGAGAAACCACCGCGACCGGTCGCGATTTCGTCGAGAAGCGAGATGACCCGGAGCATCGCGGAATCATTCAACGTGATGAAATCGTGATAGCCGCCTTCGAGCGGATAATTCTGCGGCCATCCGCCATTCGGGTACTGGGCATCGAGGACGTAATCCACGCCACGCAGCACGGATTCCTTGACGCGTTCGGACGGCGAAGCGGAGTGGGCTGCGGCGAGGAAGCGCAGTTCGTCGATGGTCGCGCGGTTGTCGAAAGTTCCGGCGTAATGCCATGGGTCATCGCCGGATGTCCATTGCATGCCGGGTTTGCGCGGGCCCTTTCGGTAGTCGATCGATTTCGACCATCCGCCGGACGGAAGCTGGAAGCTGATGATTGCAGCGAGTAGTTCCTCCGTCGCGTCTCCGGGTTTCATCTTCCCGGAAGGCGCTTGCTGCGGTGAATTGATACCGGCTGCTTTTACCTCTGCATCGAGCGAGGCACGCTGTTGCGCGCTCAATTCATCGGATCTTTTAAAATACGAGCGCCACGCCTCCGAGTCGGCCATCTTTTCAATGCGTGAAGCGTATCGTTCGGTCGCAGTCGGGCCGGTTCTCGGGGCTGGACGCGCGTATTTTGCGAGGTCGCGCATGGCGATGACGTTGTATTTTTCGTCTGCAAGAAACTGGAGGTAACGTTCAAACAACTCGGGCGAGGTGGTCACCTGCGGATGTGCATTGTCCGGCACACCGTGGATCGTGAGGACGACAATTTTGCCGTCGCGGGCCTGCCGGAGTGCTGCAAACACGCGTTGCGCGGCATTTTCGTTTGTTCCGGTGGTGGAGAAGCTCGGAATGAGCAGCGGGTCATCGGTCGCGGGGTCGTAAGGGCGGGAATCGCCGATGCGTGCGAAGCGGTAGCCGCGCTCGCGGAGAATGCGGAGCGAGTCCGGCGTGTTCACGTATGCGGGATACGCGAACGTGTATGGACGCGGCATTTCGAGCACTGTGCATTTTCGCTCCACGTAGCCGAGTTCCTGTTCGAATTCGCCGGGCGCCATTTGATTTACATGCTTGTGCGAGCGCGTGTGGCTTGCGACTTCGAAGCCGTCGCGATGGAGCTGCGTGATTTGCTCCCAGCTTATGTATTTCGATTTGTCGTCGAAATCCGGCTGGAACTCGCAAACGAAGAACGTCGCAGGAAAACCGTGCTTTTTTAGCAATGGAGCGACGACTGTTGAATGTGAAAGCACGCCGTCATCGAATGTCAGGACGACGGTTTTGTCCGGAACCGGCTCCAGTGGCTTCTGCGCGATGAGCGCGACTGGAAGGGCAATGATGCAGGCGAGAAGAGCGCGAAACATGCGCGTATTTCCGCGAAACGGCTGCGACGGGCGAGCGAAATGAGTTTGGCTGGGGGAGTTGTCGAGATGCGGATTATCGATATTTCGCTCGCGTCCGGCGGCCGGGAGGAATCGTATCAATTCCGATGCGCTCTTCCATTGCTCTCCTTCTCAGTTCCGTTCTCGTTTCCCAGGCCGCCGACTGGCCTCAATGGCGCGGCCCATCCCGTGATGGTGTGGTGAAAGGGGAATGGCCGGGCGATTTGGAAAAGCTGGAGCGTGTCTGGAGAGTGGAATTGCAACCAAGCTACTCATCGCCGGTGGTTGTGGGAGACCGCGTTTTCACGACGGAGACTGTGTCGAAGAAGCTGGAGCGCGTGCGAGCGCTGGACCGCAAGACGGGAAAGGTGCTTTGGGAGAAAACATGGGAAGGTGCGATGTCGGTTCCATTTTTTGCGAAGCGGAACGGCGACTGGATTCGTGCAACCCCGGCATGCGATGGCGAGACGCTGTTTGTCGCCGGAATTCGCGATGTGCTCGTGGCGTTGGATGCAGCGACTGGTGACGAGAAGTGGCGCATCGACTTTTCTGCGAAGTTCAACAAACCGCTGCCGGCATTCGGGGCGGTCGCGTCGCCATTGCTCGATGGAGATGCGCTCTACACCCAAGCCGGCGGCGCGGCGTGCCGCCTCGACAAAAAGACCGGTGAGGTAAAATGGCGGGCACTCGAGGATGGCGGCGGAATGATGGGTGGTGCATTCGCGTCGCCGTCGTTTGCCGTGCTGGGAGGGAAGCGCCAGTTGCTCGTCCAGACGCGCGAAAAGCTCGCTGGTTTGGACCCGGAAACCGGAAAGGTACTTTGGTCGCAGGAGATCGCGGCATTTCGCGGGATGAATATTTTGACCCCGATCGCCGTGGACGACGTCCTCTATACCAGCACTTACGGCGGGAAGACGCAGGGATGGAAAGCGGCCGAGGCGGATGGAAAGTGGACGGTTTCGCCCACGTGGGAGCACAAGTCACAGGGCTATATGACGACGCCAGTGGTGGTGAAGGGCGTAGCGTTCACGAGCCTGCGCAGCGGGCGAATGATGGCGATCGATGTAAAGTCCGGGAAGGAAGGGTGGACGAGCAGCGAGAGCTTTGGAGACTACGTCAGCATGGCGACGAATGGCCGCCGTCTGCTTGGCTTGGACACGAAAGGAAACCTCACGCTTTTTGCTGCGGACGCGGACAAGTTCACTCGGCTCGGCACGAAGAAGATCGCCGATGGCGAGACGTGGGCGCATGTGGCCGTATGCGGCGACGAAATCTTCATTCGCGAACTTGAAGGGCTGGCGCTCTGGCGGTGGAAATAGCGTCTGCAGGCGGCGCATTTTTTCAAAGCCGGACGAGCGCTCCCGGCTTATGCTGGGACCATGATGAATCCCTTTGAACTAAAGCAGCAGCTCACACGACGCGCATTTCTCGGGAATTCCACGCGGGGGCTCGGTGCTCTGGCGCTGGGATCTCTCCTCGGAGGGCAGGGGTTTGCAGCCGCAGAGCGGTGGAAGGGCGTGGTGGAGCCGCGGCATTTCGCGCCGAAGGCCAAGCGCGTGATATGGCTCACCATGGCGGGCGGGCCATCACATCTGGAGACCTTCGATTGGAAACCGGAGCTCGCAAAGATGGACGGAAAGCCAATGCCGGAATCGCTGACTAAAGGACAGCAGCTCGCACAATTGCAGGGCGCGCAGTTGAAGTGTTTCGGTCCGCAGTGGGGTTTCAAGCAATTCGGCAAATGTGGCGCGTGGATGAACGAGCTTTTTACCAACATCGGTTCGGTCGCCGATGAGATCTGCATCATCCGGTCCATGCACACCGAGGCGATCAACCATGACCCCGCGCATTGCTTCATCAACACGGGAAGCAGCATTCCCGGCCGCCCGAGCATGGGCGCATGGGCTACCTACGGTCTTGGCAGCGAAGCGGAGGAACTGCCCGGATTTGTCGTTCTCACATCCCTTGGTCGTGGCGGCCAGAATCAACCAATCGCTGCGCGCCAGTGGTCTGCGGGTTTTCTGCCGGCAAAGTTTCAGGGCGTGCACTTGCGTGGAAAAGGAGACCCGGTTCTCTATTTGAACAACCCGCCCGGCGTCTCACGGGAGATGCAGGATGACATTGTACGAGCAGTTGGCGCGCTTGATTCAAAGCTGAACACCGCAATCGAAGACCCTGAGATTGCGACGCGCATTGCACAGTACGAAATGGCCTTCAAATTGCAGGCGAGCGTACCCGAACTCATGGATATGGCGGCTGAGCCGGTGAAAACGTTCGAGCTCTACGGTTGCAAGCCAGGCGACGGTTCGTTCGCCGCCAACTGTCTGCTCGCCCGGCGTCTTGCTGAGCGCGGGGTTCGCTTTATTCAACTCTACCACAAGGACTGGGACCATCACGGCGGCGTCAAAGACGGGGTCAAACAAAAGGCGGAGGAAATCGACCGGGCCTGCATGGCGCTGATAACCGACCTTAAACAGCGCGGGATGCTCGACGAAACGCTCATTGTGTGGGCTGGTGAATTCGGCCGTACGCCGATGAGCCAGGGCGGAAGCGGGCGCGACCATCACATGCTCGGCTATTCTGTCTGGATGGCAGGTGGCGGAATCAAGGGAGGCGTTCAATGGGGGGCGACAGACGAATTTGGATACAAGGCCGTGACCGACGTGGTGAGCGTGCACGATATGCACGCCACAATGATGAGGCTACTCGGAGTTGAGCACACGAAGTTAACCTACCGCTTTCAAGGTCGAGACTACCGCCTGACGGACGTATTCGGAAAAACAATCAGCGGAATTCTGGCCTAAACACATCGGGGAACTCGGGGACGTATGGGTGTACTAGTGCGGGTAACAAAAAACTTTTCCGTCGCAAAGCCGCATAAATACAAGCGCGTGCGGCATTCTCAACTGCGTGCGGTAAAAAACACCATTGACGAAAACGCCAGAGGTCTGCTTTTCTAGTCGTCCGCTTGAGAGCGGGGAGGAAGTCAGCAGTGACTGCCGGCAGCGAAAAAAAAGCGCAAAAAATTGCGAAAAGTAGTTGACGGATAAGAAACGGCTGCTAAAACGACCGACCCGCTAGCAAACGGGCGAGTTGCAAAGCCGCAGCTTCCGAAAGCATCAGATGCGAAAAAATCGCAAAAAGATGTTGACGAAAGAAAGCGAGCTGCTAAAACGACTCTCCCGCAAGAAACGGCGGTTCCGGTGAAAAGCCGGTAAGTTCTGAGTGTGGTGCCGTGAGGTACGGTTTCCTGAGGATGAGAAATCCGCAGGCAAATCTTCGTCTCTAGGTATCACGCTCTGACAAGTTGTTTGAAATTTTGGTTTTAGAGTATCCGCTTGATGCGCAGTCTCACGACTGATGCGTCGAACAGAGGCGGACTCAAAACGGTCTAAATAAGAAGCAAAGATTGAATTGTGCGTTATACGTCAAGCAATTGAGTAATAAACTTTAATTGACCCTTCCGGACCGCTTCTGTGGTCTGGAAGTAAAGGTCAGAAATCTGCGGCACCTTAGCAGTGTCGCAGCAAACACTCTATTTGGAGAGTTTGATTCTGGCTCAGAACGAACGGTGGCGGCGTGGATAAGACATGCAAGTCGAACGGGATTTCATTTGTAGCAATACAGGTGAAATTCAGTGGCGCAAGGGTGCGTAACACGTGGGCAATCTGCCCAGGGACGCGGGATAGCTCGCCGAAAGGCGAATTAATACCGCATGTGGCTACCGAGGACATCCTCGGGACGCTAAAGACGGCGCAAGCTGTCATTCCTGGATGAGCCCGCGGCCTA
>SXGQ01250127.1_pt1 | contig 64192 bp, 73 predicted proteins | sample 3178371 | NCBI WGS metagenome assembly SXGQ01 (sample SAMN11356859, study PRJNA531348) | freshwater metagenome | isolation source: freshwater sample F1-20 | place: China: Fuxian Lake, Yuxi | collected 2017-12-25
GGTAGAGGAGGTAGAGGAGGTAGAGGAGGCAGTTGAGAATCGAGTTCAAAGGGAGCCTATCACTGAACTAGATATTCAGATTCTGGATTCAATCTACAATGGTGGCTTGACTGCAAGGCAGATTGTTAAGGCCATTCGTAAAGATAATCCATGTATTAAGAAAGAGCATATTAATTCTCGCCTCTATGGATTTCTTAGTAGAGAAAAACTAGTCTTGAAGTCTACATCACCTGCACCTATCTGGATTTCTGTGTAAAAGATAAAAATAATAAAGAAAAATGGTGCGAAAGCACTCACTCTTTTTTTGTAAATTTGAAGTGAATTGGCTTCATATACAAAGTACACCTATCACACTACATATACTATGGAGGGTGCTTGTGGCAAGATCCTCGACACCGATGATAAGAGGGTGGTCATCAAGAGAGTCCATCGTCACAAGGGCCCCCATAGACGCACCTCTTCACACCGTGCACCCGCACAATGTCATATCCAGCAGTGGGCTCATAGTATCTTGACGCCGAATAACGGTTTCAAGAAACTGTTTGTACCTCGTGCCTGGGACCCTGAGCAGCATCAATACAAGATGGAGCGAATTGACTGCCTTGTTCCTGTAAAGCACAGTGAAGTTGCGGGTGAATTGAAGATGTTCTATGTAATAGCCGCAAATGCATCCATCTTCCCTTGCGACTATGAACTCTACAAGCAGCAAGATGGCCGTGTAGCCATGATTGACTTCGATAAGTTTGCAGAGTGGCGTGAGGATGGCAGTGTGTTGTTTCCTTGGGGACAGGTGCTTGAGACTGTTACCCTACCCTTTTAGATAAACAAAAAAATTGATTATAGATACTTACTTTTTTAAGTGTATCGCATCCTATACAACCATGACCTCTAGTCTAATTGACGAGTGGAAGAACATCGTAGCATACCACCGTAACGCGCTCGAGAAGGCAGAGTCACACATCAAGGAACTGGAGGCACTAGAGACACCTTCTGAGTTTCTTATACCTGGTCAGGAGATGGAGGAGCGCGTCATCGCAATGGAACGGCGCCCAGCCTACAAGTTCGATTGGAAGAGAGTCGTGACAAAGGAAAACCTTGTTAGGAATGTTGAAAATATTCTCAATGATTGTTATGACTTCTTATGTGACAAGGAGGAGAGTGGTGTCGAGAATGCCGAGGAGATGGGCGCAACAGTTAGCCGCAAGCGGCAACTCTTCACTCTGAAGGTTATCAAGTATCTGAGGGCGAAGGGCTCATTTCACGATGAAGACACTGGAAACTTCGATAGTTTTGAGGATACCGCAGGTGGCTGTGATGAGGTTACTGAAAATGCTGCTACCTACCTTCTTAAGAATCCTAACTGGAAGCCTGCAGCATAAATAACAACTATAAAATTTGAAGCCGTTGGGCACTTACTTATTTTTTACTAAGACATATCATCATGGCCTCCATTAACCTGTCCACTAAGGTTTCCGTACCGCAGGGGTTAACCGGCGTAGCCGGTGTCAAGGGAAGTGATGTCTACCAAAGCACTGGCGACCCTCGGGTCGACCTCTCCACCATGGCCGTTCGCGGCTGTTCAGGCGACACTCTTAAGAGCCTCATGAAGGCTGTTCTGGAACTCGGTAAGAAGGATCCACAGGCCTATGAGGATGCCTTTCTGCTCGCTTTCCAGACTCGCAATATCCGCGGCGGCAAGGGTGAGCGGGATGTATCCTATGCCATGATGGCACTTCTGCTTGGTCAGACTCCCTTCATGATTCAGATGCTCGACCTTGTTCCCAAGTACGGATGCTGGCGTGACCTCTTTCATCTGGCATCCCACATGCTAGAGCGTGCGCCAGAATCTGAGCGATGCACTGAAATCAAGAACGCCGTAATCGAGATCGCAAGGAGCCAACTCAAGAAGGATGCTTTCACAGTCGACGAGCCAATTAGCCTCTGTGCAAAGTGGGCTCCTCGCGAGGGCAAGGGCACGGTACACAACCAGACAATTGCCAAGGAACTGGCTGCTGCTCTCTTCCCTCAGATGAGCAAGGTGAGCCAGCGCCTCGCTGCCTACCGCAAGATGCTCTCCAAGTTGAACAAGCGCATTGACACTGTTGAGGTGAAGATGTGCGCAGGCGACTGGGAAGAGATTAAGCCGCCCACTGTGCCTGGCCGTGCTCTCGACAAGTATCGCGCTGCCTTTCTCAATGAGGTCGCTCCCATTCGTAAGAACCAGCACGTTCAGAAGGGTCAACTGCGCCGACCTGATGATGAGGTTCGCATGGCGTGCCGTGAGCACTTTCAAGAGCACTTCGCAGCCGCTGCGCGTGGAGAGGTTACGCTCAAGGGTGCCGACACAGTCTATCCTCATGAGGTCATCAAGAAGATCCTCGACTCGTACCGCTACGATCACTACTATGGCGATGCACCTAGACTCTCCAAGGGTGAGAGTGATCTTATCATTGGCCAGTGGCGCGGCTTTGTAGAGAAGGCACATGCGTCAGGTGCTCTCCGCGACTGCGTTGCTCTCTGCGATTTCAGTGGCTCTATGGATGGTGTTCCAAAGACGGTCTCACTGGCCCTTGGTCTCCTCATTGCAGAGGTGAGCGGCACCAATAAGTTCATCACATTCGACACTAATCCAAAGTGGCATCGTCTGCTGCCTGAGCAGACTATCATTGAGCGTGTGGCCGCAACTGGACATATTGGAGATGGCCTTAGCACCGACTTCCAGAAGGCTATGGATCTTATTCTCACAGATGTCAAGGCGCGGCGACTCCGCCCTGAGCAGATTCCAAAGGATCTCATTGTCTTTACCGACATGGGCTTTGACCAGGCGTGCGGCTCGGATAGGACCAGTTTCTGGACAGGCCACTCCTACCGCAACGTGGTTAAGACAGCGCCTTGGCAGACACACATTGAGATGATTCGTGAGGCATGGAAGCGTGCTGGCGAGGACATGTGGAACCAGCCTTTCGTCCCGCCTCGCATTGTCATCTGGAATCTGCGAGCCGAATACAAGGACTTCCATGCGAGCGCAGACCAAGATGGTGTCATCATGTTGAGCGGGTGGTCGCCTGCACTCTTCAAGGTGATCCAGGAGACTCGCGTTCAGGTTATTACACCGATGGATGCGCTCCGCCTTCAGTTGGATGACCCCATGTATGATGCAGTCCGTGAGCGCCTTCGTAGACTCATGTCAGCATCTGTTTAAAGTGCTTATCCGTAAAAATTTGAACATTTTTTTTTGCGTAGGGAAAAGCATAAGCAATAAACAATCATGGCATCCATCAATCCTGATTATATCTGCCCTATCACTGGCGAGATTATGCGGCGTCCTGTTATTGCCTGTGGTGATGGGCACATCTTTGATGAGACTGCAATTGCGCGCTGGGCACTCTCTCATGATACATGCCCTACCTGTCGCCAGGCTCTTGTTCCGCATTTCATTGTGAATCGTGCACTTCTACAGCAGATTCATGACTACCTCATGGCCAATCCTCCTCCTCTTCCTGACAATCCAACGCCCCCTTTCAAGGATGGCACAGCCACCTGCACTGCAGATATGCTGGAGGAGCATGGCAAGACTTTCCTGCATGTTCAGGTGGCCACGGACCCCACAGGTCTGCGCCAGGGCACAGTCTACATCCTCGGCCTCGATAATTCGGGTTCTATGGGTGAACTTGCAGATCCTGAGTCGAAGGAGTCTCTCTTCACTCGCATGGATCTTATCTATCATACAGTCAACACGGCTGCTGCAATGATGACGGAGAATGATAGCCTCGCGCTCGTCTCTTTCAGTGCTGCTGCAAAGACTGTGATGGAGCCTACACAGATGAATGCAGCAGGCAAGGCCAAACTCAAGACTCGGCTTGCAACTATTGTCCCAGACGGCATGACCAACATTGAGGCTGCTGTACGAGAGATGATGGTAATTGCTAATCGTCCTGAGATGGCAGGTCGAAATATCGTTGCGGCTCTACTGACAGATGGTGCTGAGACAGTCAAGCCGAGCCCTAGTGGTACGGTAGCCGCACTGACTCGCATCCAGATGCGGAACCAGTGGAATCTCTCCACCTTTGGTCTCGGCTACTCTCTTGACAGCGTGCTTCTTGCCAAGCTTGCTGAGATGGGAGGCGGCATCTTTGGCTTTATTCCAGATGTTAGCATGGTTGGCACGGTCTTCATCAACTTCATTGCAACGGCCGCCGCCTCTGGATGCCGCAACGCAGAACTCTCCATCAAGGTGAACGGCATTGAGTCAAAGATGAACACAGGTCTGCTCTCCATTGGACACCCTCGCGACTTCTTCTTTCCAGTTGTTGCTGGCTCTGTAGTTGAGGTGAGTCTCGGTGGTGCTACTCCTGTGGCACCTATTGGCACTGCCAGTGAGTTTGTAAAGACACGCAAGCTCTATATGGACCTCCTTCAGATGGCAATCCAGTTTGCAGAGGCTCGTAAGACAGAGATTGCGGCCGATACTCTCATGACACTGGAGTCAAAGATGACCGCTAGTGTCTGTCCTCAGACAAAGGCTCTTCTGCTAGATGTTAAGTCAGACGATGCCAGTGAGGGTCAGATCGGCATGGCTCCCCACTACTGGCAGCGATGGGGCGGACACTACTCTCGCTCCTATCTGCGCACAGTTCTTCAGCGTGGCTGCCGTCTGAATTTTAAGGACCCAGGAAGTCTTCTGCACGGCAAGCATCCTCTCTTTGAGGGTGTTGTAGCAGATGGTGAGGAGAAGTTCATCAGTCTGCCAGTTCCTGAGCCAACTGGCCACAGGGCTGACCTCACTGCACAGCAGACTGCAACGGTCCGCGCCTCTGCACAGGCCTACATGACTACTGCATCTCAGGCTGCTTACAGCGGCGGCTGCTTTGCAGGACATGTGCGGATTATGGCATGGGATCACACTGCACAAACATACTATCGCAAGCCAATTTCAGAGATTCGGCCTGGCGACTTTGTCTGGACGATGCAGGGTAAGGCGAAAGTTGAGGTCTTTGTGACCTGCGGCTCTAAGAATCCCCAGCAGATGATGAGCAAGGTTAAGGGCAAGGATGGTGTTTGCCTCCTAACGCCCTACCATCCGTACATGACCATGAATGGCGATTGGGTGACTGGCAGAGATACTGTAGGTGATGAGGCTATGCCCATTAGCACCGTGTACAATCTGGTTTTGGATAAGGGGCACATCATCGACATGGAGGGTGTGTTCTGCTGCACTCTGGCTCACGGCATCCGTGGCAAGGTGATTGGACATGATTTCTTCGGCACAACGGCTGTTCTCGAGGCCATGAAGCGACAGAATGGCTTTCCATGCCCTGTCTACAAGAATCTGGAGGTGCGGCGCGATCCTGTCTCAGGTCTCATCAATGACTGGTATGATGAGATCTGAGCAAAAAAAAACAACAAAAACAAAAATAAAAACCGAGATTTACTTATTTTTAACGAGCGGGTGTAGTGGTAAGCCAATTCTGAGGTAGAAGCCCATCATAGTAATTAACTTCTTCAAAGAAATGAAATTGATAACTGCGTGAAGGTGCACCACGCGCAAGACAATCAAAAGAAGAACCTACATCAAGACATGTAATTGTAGGGGCATGACGAGCAAGATCTGCAATGGCAACCTTTGAACAGAGACCACCTGAAAAGAGAACAATTGCATCAGGCGTAGACGCTTTTAAAATCTGTTCAAACACCTCCTTATACTTAAGAACCCAACAATTCTCAGGAATCTCTACATGTTCCGCCTCAAATACCTGACAGAGTCGAGCATTCTGTTGATTACAAACATAGATCTTTTTACGAGGAGAGTTACGAATGGCTTCGACAAAGTTATACATCACCTTAGTCTGTGCACGCTCATAATCATCTGCTCGATGACGATGGCCGCTACGTAGCAAAAGATGATAATCGACCCATGGTACCTGCGACTTACCTGTACGATTCTGTAGAAGTTGTTCGTAAAAATTCACAGCAGGCTGATCGTGCCACATTCCTATGTAGGTATTTGGAGTCTGTGCTAGGATGACAAATGCTTCATTAAGGGCCTTACTTAGTTCAGGATAATAGACATCACCATCACAGTTCTGACCCTGTTGACCAAGGCAACATGCATATTCACCGTCACCGAACTTTGCAAAACGGACAACTTGGTTGTTCTTAATGGCTTCTGTAATAAACTCAGTACGAATGTTGTTCATAGTGAGTGTATTTAGTTGATTTGGTTTAGGTCTTTTTATCTTTTATTGTTATCTCTGGAAAAGGCCCTTTTCTCCTAGGATTGGGAAAAACATACTCAGGATATTTTTTCATAAGCCCTTCTACATCTGCTTTTACACGTGCAAGACGATTTCCGTCTTGGAGACCACCTGGAGTTGTGTAGATAGATGTCTTTGCAGCGACAAAATTCAGACGCACGATTACACCATCCTCCTTGTAGAATAATAGACTGCGTTCATAATCGTCTTTGGGTCCTGTAGTCACGGTGAGTTTTCGTTCATTCTTAAAATTAATATAGCCAAAGAAGTTTCCAATGATGAATTTGAGATCATAATTAACAGTATCCTTCATAAAAAATCCGTTTGCACTCGGATAGAGACCCCAGAGATTGGCTCCTTTGGCTGCGCATTCTTTAAAGCCGCGCTCAATGACCGATTTGAGACTTACAAGTTCCTTTTCATGCCGTTTTTTACTCTCATCAAACTCAATAAAGCCTCGAATATCATCATCACAACTCACGATTTTCTTGCCTTTGGGAAAGTAGGCCGAGATGAAATTGCGCACAGCGGCGAGTCCTGGAACACCGATGACTAAATGACCATATGTCTCAGGGTCAAGTGATTCCTTGTAGATATCGTGCTCCTCTTTATTCGCAACAAATACGTAGATTTTTTCTTTGGGTATTTTGTATTTATGTAGAGTTGCAAGTGTTTTTTCTTTGAGTATGTCTGCACGTTTATAAGAGGGAATTGCGATGACATAGTCAGGGCTTTTTAATTTACGTGTCTTTCCTGCCATCTAGAAGATGTTAAGAATTTACCAGCGCTTTCCACAATGTCCACTGTGTCCACCAGGACAGTAGTCTTCCTGTTTGAAACCAGTTTCATGACGACAACAGTCTCCGTGACTGTCTTTAGCCGTAGAGAGTTTCTGACATGTCGCAGGATCATAATAGACACTACAGTATTTGAGACCACACCGCCAGCACCAGGAACGACCACAGCCTGCCCCCTTCACAAAGGTTCCGCGGGTTTCAAGGCCACAGGCAAAAATATAATCACATGCGTTGTCTTTCAGACACCAGCGCTGACACCAAGGGCATTGCTTTGCGTCGTTCATTCTACATCGGAGTCCGGAAAACTCACGAGTGCCTGTTCGCGCGAATCATATCGCCCCAGATACTTTCCAATCGTACCATCCTTCGGCTTCTCGTAGACCTTATCTTTGCTTGAATCATACCAGTAGGATTTATCTGCAATGATCTTTGGAAGTAATTGAATCTTAATCACTTCAACTGCCTCAAGCGGCTCCTCGGCTACCTCGACTGCCTTTGCAATTTGCGGTATAGGCACTGGGACGATCTTCTTTACAACCTTCTTCGGTTTGGGCGTTGGCTTAGACTGCACAGGAGGAGCGGGAGCAGCAACAGGAGGTGGCGTGGAAATTTCTGTGGAGGTTTCTGCGGGCCCTGAAAGAGTAGATACCACGGTCCCATTTATCTTAGGACGCCCTATCTTTTTAGCCTCTGTGTTTTGAGCCTTCACCTTCATCTCTAAGGTTCCCCGTGCAATTCTTTGTGCCGTTTCTGCCTCAGCAATCTGTTTTGCACTTGGCATATTTCCTTCGAGTGCGGCAAATTTGAGATAACGAGGCGAGCCAAATAGCCAACAGTTCTCAATATACGGTTCATCTATCTTTCCAAGATAATGACTCTGCTGATTCTTTAGTACAAATGCGAGTTTTCGCTTTTCAATACAGGAATCACAGAGTTCATCCTGTGTGGCAATCTCTCCACATCGCCTCTCTGTGAAATATCCACTCTTTGTTGGAAATGGAATCTCTTTCTTTTCTTTTGTATAACGCCCTTTACACTGCATGAGTTTATGCTCATTAAGTCTACGGGAAACGCCAGTCAAATTTGAATATTCGCTTCATAAATTACCTATTCAACTAGGATGCCGATTACTTTCTCAGCCATTGATCCCATGAGCAAGACGGAAAAAATGATCATCATCTATTATACATCGAGTGTTGCTCTTCTTCTCATTGGCGGGGCACTTTCTATTCCGAATGTCATTATTGCAGGATTTATCATGCTGGGAGTGACATTTTGTAGTAATATGATGATGCCAATGGCTGAACTAACCTATGAGCAAGAATATGGACATTTTCCAAAGTCTCGTGGTAGTTCTCTCTGTCAAGAGGAACTCGCAGTTCCGTAATGCGCCAGTTTTCTCGCAGATGGATCCGTGACTCCAGGCGACCACCGCGGCATCCAGAATGCAGGAATGACTGTTTCGATTGATTCCGTTCCATAGAACGATTCGTAGAGAGTTCTATAGAAAAAGGCCTCTGCCGTTATAGGTGTTAAATACTCAATCTCAAGCGCCTTTGTCTTCCAGTTGGTAAGCAAACACGGCTCGACACGCTCTTGAATCTCCTCAAACCAACTTTTTTCTTGGCTACTTACGCCATCACTAAATGCCTCCTTCTGACGCCAGAGGACCTGGCTCGGAAGAAGATCGGTTTGCTCAAACGCTTTTCGTAGAATCCATTTTTCAACCTGAACACCCTTCACAGGGCGTCGCCAAACAGTTGCAACGGACCGTGCAACGGCTACAAACTGTTTATCAAGAAAAGGGGTCCTCGGCTCCAGGCCATGTGAACTAATGGTTCTGTCGCTTCGCAGAACATCATAGAAGTGAATCTCCTTAAGAAGTCGGTCGACTTCCGCCTCAAACGCCTGCTCGCTCGGTGCCTTGTAGAAATAGAGATAGGAGCCAAACACTTCGTCACTTCCATCACCATTGAATACGACTTTACAGTTAGTCTGCTCCTTGATTGCCTTCGAGACAAGCCAATTTCCTACACTGGCCCTTACTGTAGTAATGTCATATGATTCAATATCATTAATTACTTGAGGTATTGCAGCAAAGAAATCATCGGCTGTCAAAATCACTTCTGTATGATCTGAGCCAATGTGATTGGCCACCATCTTTGCATATTTTAGATCAGTACTTCCTGGCATTCCAATACTGAATGTCTTTAGAGCAGGAAGACCCAGTTCTTTGAGATTCTTCTGTACCAAGGCAGCAATAAGACTACTGTCAATTCCGCCGCTCAAAAGTGCCGCACAAGGTCTCTCTGTCATAAGGCGCTTCTTTACAGCCTCTTCTAAGGCAAAGCGTAGCGCATTAGCAGCACTCGCAATACCCTTAGGGTTTGCAGGGCTATACGAAGGATTCTTCAGCCACGGGCTCTGATGATATGCATACATCGAAAAATTGGAAGCATCAGATGCCTGAACAGATGCCCAGTGACCTGGAGAGAACTGCATAACATTACCGTGCGATGACGGAATGGCTTTGCGCTCACTCGCAAGTACAATACTATTTGTTAGATGACCGTATAGATTGAGTTTCAGTGTGAGAGCACAGAAATCATTGACTCCTGAGATACTAAAGTTTTTGACGGATGGCCACGCTGCAAAGAGAGGGCGAACACCATAGGGGTCACGGCCCCAGAGTAGGAAGTCGCGTTTCTCATCATAGAGAATAATAGCAAATACACCATCAAGGCAACGAAAGAAAGTCTCAGGTGAATCACGATATATCTCGTAGAGAGGACCGAGCACTTCACAATCAGAACCTGACGGCACAGGAATCTTGTATTCCTCTGCAAGTTCCTTTGCATTGTAGATTTCACCATTACAAATCCAGGTAATCCCATTTTTGCTGAACGGCTGCATTCCAGCAGGATTCAAACCGTTAATTGCAAGACGAGTAAATCCAAGGGTTCCACATGACTTTTTGACTATGGCCGTCTTCTCAGGTCCACGAGCCTTGAGGTTTGTGACACATTTATCGATACCCGGGCATTGCGTACTACCAAAACAGGCAAAGATGCCGCACATTTCTCTCTTTCTATAGAATTGAATTTCAGAGTTTTAGATAGAGCGCAATGGACTTTAGCCAATATATCAAAAATATCCAATCAGGCACCCAGTGGATTAACTATCAGGCCGAGGTCTTGACACCGCAGAGGGGCTATAATAATACTAGCCCTATCAGCACACTTACAACAGCAATATACAAGTATACAGATTATGAGCAACGCGATCTGATTGCCCAAGGTCGGTTTTATCTAAGTACGGTAAATGTGTACACAACGAATGCTCAGTAGGGCTAGTATGGTTGTCTATAAGACAAAGGCTGAGCGTGTTCAAGAAGCAGTGACGCTTTTAAAGAAACTGAAGGAACTTGGTATAGTGGTCTCAGATCCCGGCTATAAGCAGGCAAAGGCATTCTTAGATACATGGATACAGGATGGTGAGGAGGCGACTCATGAATTCTGGTTTCCTAGATATGGGCGAAAGGCAGTAATTGACCTACCCAAGCGTGTGGAGCGGGCGGCAACATTAAAACTGCTTGCACCGGTTGCCGATGCCGAGGCAGAGGAAGACGCGTGAATCCTTAATAGAAAAACTCATTCATCATAGACAAGAGTCGCTGATGAATGCTGGTAATGCGACAAGTGAAGGGCCGCTCTATGAGCTTGTTTCACGAGGCAATAAAGACGCCTACTTTATTTCAGATGATGCTACTGCTCTTTTTCCATATGATAATCGATACGAGCCACAGGCCGCTGTAATTCATGAACTACGCCGTATCCCGCCTCTTCAGGCTACTGAGTTCGGCCGTTCCATTGAGTTTCAATTTGAAGTGGCTGGAGATGTTGTCATTGAACCGACACTTGTAATTGATCTACCGACCTGGCTTCCTGCGCCACAGGCTATTCTAAATGGAAATTCAATCATAACAGACTTATCAGGTGTCTCCTACGGATATACGCGCGGTATAGGATATTTTCTCTTTGAGAAGATTCAGTTTTTCCAGGACAGACTTCTCTTACAGGAATGGAGCGGTGATGAACTCTTCGCAACAACTCGTAGTCGTGGCTCACTCGCTTCAGCGTTTTTAGAAAATGCGTTAACGGGTGTTCACAGTGGCTTACCCTTGTCCATACAAAGGAATGCGACACCTGGTCGCTTGCGACTGGCGTTGCCGCTTATAGGGTGTCAGGATGCAAATGATGGGGGGTTTCCTCGTATCTGTGCAACAGAGCAGGCCTTTCGTGTACGCTGTGTTCTACGGAAATTGGAGGACCTCGTAGAATCATCCGATGGGCGAGCGAAGCCGACACCTTGGGGGATTACGGGGGCAGTAGGGGGGGCAGGTCGTAGTGATTTCCAGATTGTGACTACAGCAGGCGGTACGCCTGTACGATTTACAACACTGGGTCGTCTGGAGATTCCTGCGCCGACCATACAATTGGAGACTCGTCATATTTATACCGATAGGGAAATGCAAGATTCTCTACGCAGCAGTATTTTAACTGTGCCGTTTGAACGACTTTATGAGAATAATTTCACACAAGGACAAATTGATTATGCACCTTTAACACGAAGTGGAACGGCCTATGTTACAAGGCGTCTTGATGCGGACCATCCTGCTGCACGCATGGTTATGACATTCCGTACACAGCCCGCTCTTCTAGCCAATCAGAGATGGCAATATACAATGGATGTGAGTGGAGGACAGGCGTATAGCGCACTATCACTTATTATTGCGGGTCGTGACAGAGAGACATCATGGGATTCACTCGTGTGGCATGAGTTAGTGCAGCACGCAAAAGAGGAGCGCGACTCGGGATATAATCTCTCTTTTATGAACTGGGCTCTCGGTGACATCGTAGGACGGATTGCTCCCTTTGCACGGCAATTGGAGGGTTCCATTAATTTTACGACGGCCGACAGGCCTACACTCTTAATTACGCTTACTGAATTACCAGGCTCACCCAATACATATTTGGATGTCTATATTGAGACATGGGCGGCATTGGAGTTTGAAAAGGGTCGTTCGGCATTACTGTTTGGTAACTAATTGCGGCGAGTGCGATTCTTACGGTTGGCCTTGCGGCCGTTGGCCTTGCGCGAGCGGCCACCCTTTAGCGCCTGCTTGCCGCTCCATAGAACACTCCCAATGCCAGCTACACGCTGCGCGGTGCCCTTCGCAACTGATTTAACACCACTCGCAGCCGCACGCGCGGCATTTGCACCAACGCCAATGCCAGATGAGGCTGTATTACTCATTCCCATGTCATAGTTCTGCTTTAACTCTGCAGCATCTCTGCCTGAGATAGTAAAGTTCGGTTTTCCAACTCTAACTATATCGACTTCAAACATACCAGTAGTGTAATTAAAATAGACCCACTGAGGCCCTACTCCAGACGCTTGAGCAGCAGTGCGCGCGCCCTTCTGACGAACTGTATTCGTACCAAATCCAAAACTCCAACCAGTTTTCTGAGCACCGGACATTCTATACAATAGTCAAAGAAATAATACTTTACAGTAGGATGAGGGATACGCTCTGGGTCGGATTTCTCTTAGTATTAGTGTTCGCCTCAAATTACTTTGTTCAAGTACTTGGGAATGAATTTTATAAGACTGACCAAAAGGGTAAGATTTTTGATTTACTCCATATAACTCTTCCCGACCTACATGAATATAAACCGTATAATTATGTGATTATTACGCTAACGGCACTTAGTTTCTTTTTAATTCCGAATCCCATTCCGATTGTCAAAGAGTTTGCTGGAAAGTTCCTCCTGATTATGGTGGTTCGTGCGATTACCACAATCGCGACAATCCTTCCTAAGCATGATAAATGTGACACACAAATGGGCTTACTTGATTATTTTAAAGGCAACTGCTACGACAAAGTCTTTAGTGGTCACACCGCATTTGTCTTACTGGCCACGCTGATTTTCTGGAGACAGGGAATTATTAGTCCCGCATTCTTTTACTTTATTAATCTTCTCAATATGGCCATGATTATCTTAACGAGATCACATTACACTGTAGATGTGATTCTTGCAGTTGTCATCACATATCTAGTGTATGACGGTGATTACCATGTCTTTACTGATTTTTTTAAGGCTGGTAAATAGGATGGAGGGGCGTAAAATACCCAGGATTACACACCAAATTTGGCTACAGGGTTGGAATGCGCTGCCGCCAAAGTTCAAAGGAAATGTTGAGAGTTTGAAGGCCTTAAATCCAGGATACACCCATATGGTGTGGGATGAAGCGAGTCTTCGCGATGAATGTAGAAAACTCTTTCCAGCCGTACTTGCGAAGTTTGACTCGTTGCCGTATCTTGTTCAGAAGGTGGATTTTGGTCGACTTGTAATTCTCTATGCGTATGGAGGTATAACTGTCGACACCGATATGAAATCTCTTAAAGCAATTGATACAACTCCGAAGATTGATACTGCCGAACTCATAGTCAGTCTTGCAGCCTTTCCAGGAAATATGATAGGACAGACGAATAATGCAATTGTCTTGGCTAAACCTAACCATCCGCTGATTCTAGAACTGATTACCCGAATGACAAATTCAACGGTAAGGGAGGAGGAGTTTCTCACTAAGGAACTCTATCTAAATGGAACCACAGGCCCCAGTGTTCAGAATGCCTTTTTTTATGAACATAAAGGTGAAATTGTCTTTTTAGACAATACCTATTATGAACCGTGTTTCTCAGTGGACCCTGTCTGTAGACCTTCCCAAGAGTCCATTATGGACCATAAACATGAAATGTCTTGGATATCACCTTGGGCTAAAGTCTTCTTAAAGATTCTGATTGGACTTTTATATGTGGTACTGTGTGTTGTTCCACTTATCCTTATTTATTGGGGATATGTACGGTTTGCCAGTAAAAAACGAATCTTTCCTACTAGGTAGAGATGTCGTTTACGTTTCGCTGGGTTCCTACACCTGGTCAAAACAATAATTTTGTGAATGGTAGTATAAATGGTGGAAGAGCGCGTGCTTTTCTTGATGACGGAAAAGTAGACCCATTTGATTCTCCACTCTATGTGTGTATTCCGCCTATAACCTTTCTAGGAGGTGATGCAGGTGCTGCTAACATCTACGATTTTGCCAAGTTGCTTGCAACATGCGGGCCAAGATCTACAGTACAAAATCCAGGAATTGATTATAGGGGTCATACAATAAATACAGGAGGAGCACTTACATTAAATGGTAATGCATTTGGAAACTATGAATTCAATCTACTTCCAACGACAATATTAGATCAAGCAACTGTAGCCACTCTGTTCAGTGACACAAATGATAAAAGTACATTTATTGTAGTAAAGGGAAATTTAACCATTGGTGGAAACACAACTCTTATTCCAACTGTAAATCCAAGTTATGTACCACCTGCTAGTGCTACACAACCTGACCCCGATGCTAAACGAAGACTCTTTATGGTAGTCTATGTCACTGGTAATTTAAGTTTTACAGGTTTTTCTTCTGTTATTTCGATGACTGCGTGTGGAGGCAATTCAAGTGCTACAGGCGCCGATATTGGATTCGATCCTGTACCGGTTGCGAGTAATGTATATTATTATAATGGTGCTTATAGTGATCAAATAAGTCCACAAATTCAATATCTAGGTGGTTCAGGAGGTGGTGGGGTCACTAATGGAAGCGGCGCTTCAGGTTCGAATGGTACTCTTGGTGGAGATGGTAGCACTATATCTACAGGTGGAGGCGGTAGTGGAAATCAAGTTGGTGGAGCAGATATTTATAGTGGTGGAGGAGGTAACGGAAGTGCTTTTTCAGGTGGTGCTGGAGGTGGTTCATCTAGAGAAGTAGAAGGTGCAACGGCTGGTTCTGGCTTTGGAGCAAGAGGAGGTAATGGAGCGCCCGCAGGTGAAGATGGTGGTACTGTTGGTGGAACAGGTAATCCTGGTGGAGATGGCTCTCAATTTTCTGGAAATACAGGAACTGGCGGAGTTCTTATTGTTATTTGCGAAGGAAATCTAGGAACTACTGGTAGACTAAGAGCAAATGGAGTAGATGGAGCGAGTAATGGAGGAGATCAGGGTGGAGGAGCTTCAGGTGGAGGTATTGTTGTAGTGATACAACCTTCAAGTACTGGAAATATACCAACTACCACGGTGATTGGTGGAAATGCATCTCCTGGAGGTTCAGGTGGTGCTGGTAACACTGTTAAATATGGTATTAATAGTTAATTTACATAGCATAAACACTTCAAACGAGTCTCTTAATAGAATGGCGTCTAGGCCTCGCGGTGATATAACAACCCTAATCGATTTGGCTACCCGTGATAGTCAAGACGATTATTTTACGCCGCTCAACTCTGAGACAACATGGTTCGCACGCGACCAGGAGCGACGCAATCGTCCCTTTGTTCCTGCTGTCCAGACCTTTGCCTTCCGTGGTCCCGCCGCCTTCGGTCAACGCTTCTCCTTTGATGTGGGCTCCATTGCGTGTGGCGACCTCCTCTTTGGCGTCTTTCTACAAGTGAAACTCGGCCACTGGTTTGACCCCACTACAGTTCTCCGTATCCTGTCTGGACGCTACCAATATGTGGATCCGAGTGGCGCCTGGTTCTATGCTAACTCCATTGGTACTGTTTTAGTTGAGAAGGCGGAACTTGAAATTGAAGACCAGATCATTGAAACTATTAACGGTGATTTTACCTTTACAGCCGGCCGTGTAATGGCCGATACGAATGCACAGGTTGGAATCAATGTAGACGGCACTGGATTCTCAAATCTCGCTCGCTTGAAATCATGGAATCCGAATCGTGTCTTTCCTACTGAAGGAGGAAAACTCATGATTCCTTTGACCTTTTTTTTCAGTCGAGCAAAACTCAAGGAGGCCTTTCCACTCATTGCGTGCCGTGAAGGAACGGTTCGAATCCATATTACTCTACGGCCGTTTGTAGATTGTGTACGAGTTGCCAACGGCCTCCGCTCTTCCTGTACAAGCACACCATTGGGAGAGATATTCAGTTTTATTGATAATGGATTCCCCTTCCGACCCACCATTCAAATCACGGCCGCAGCCGATGCACCCGCCTTTGAAGATTTCAAATTAGTCACCTATGGAGCGTATATAACCGGTCTTATACGCGAACGAATGCTCTATACACCCTTTGAAATGCTCTATCGTGGAGTCCAGACATTCACTTTTTCCGAGCCTATGAAATATCTAGTGAACAAATCGGTCGGCGATACAATTACTGTACAATTGCCCCTAGAGGCGAATCATCCTATGGAGGAGATTATCTGGTTTGTTCGGCGTAAGGCAGCCATCATTGAAAATAATGAATGGACGAATTATACATCTGTAATCAGTGCTGAATACGACCCCATATTCAATCCACCGAAGCCGTTTGTAGTCTCTGCAATTCTACAAGTAAACGGAATTGAACTGATTCGTGCAGAGGAGGAGTATTTCCGTCAACTTCTGAGCCGACATCATCTTGGAGGTATTACTTCGTATGCTTCCTATATCTATGGCTATCCTATTGCAAGAAAACCATCGGATCACCAGCCGACTGGAACTCTGAATGCATCGCGGGCACAGAGTGTACGCTTGACTCTCACCGTGAGCCCACCTGGTGGAGTGTATAATCAAGAATGGGAAGTGGTCGTTTATGTTCTTGGTCTACGTTGGCTACGTTTCGAGAACGGCATCGGCAATCAGATGTTTGATAGTTAAATAGGAAAAATTTGAACTTATATAGTGGTCCCGTAGTTTGTATCACACAATGGCCACTCCTCGTCGCTTTAACAAGTATCCAAATCGTGTTGACAAGGAGCCAAAATGTGCACATACCTTTGCAAAGACTCTCTTTGAAAATGAAGGTGCAAAGTTTGAGAATAACTCTCTTACAAACTCAGGATGGGCGCATATTCATGTCGCCTTTATTGTAAAGCGTGGTAAGATTCTTGCAGAGGCTTGTAATCAGTTCGGTGCTCGTCATATGGGCTGTGGCTATTCAGATTGGAGTATTCATGCTGAGCGTGCAGTTGTCAAGAAGATTGGCAATACCGATTTGCTTCGTGGAGCGGACATGTATGTGTTTCGCATGGGTCGCACGCCACAGAGTCGCTTCTCACAACCGTGTCAGTCATGCGAGGTCTTCTTAAAGAAGTGTATGAAGGAGTATGGCCTGCGGTTTGTCTTCTATTCTATCTAACGGGCTCATAGATAGATGGTCGCGTCACTCCTCAAAATTCTCCAATCTGGAATTCAAGATGTGCGACTTCTGGCTCCAAAGGGTCAGCCAAAAATCGATTTTTTTAAGAAGGTTTTTATCAAGGCGGGCAGATTTACAACGCAGTGGTCGCGAATTGATTTCGACCAAATTCCGGATTTTGGAAAGTCGGCGACCATCACATTGCCGCGACAGGGGCATTTAATTAGTCGTATCTATCTGATTGTGAATCTGCCCGATATTGTAGGTGCGCAACTCGCCGCTCAGGCAGCCGCGACTGCCGCTGGACAGACTTTATTAGGACCGACCTTCGGTTGGACAAATTCTCTCGGCCATGTGCTTGTCAGCAGTGCACAGATTGATATTGGAGGAAGTCGCACAGAAGTGCTGGATTCGCAGCTACTTGAAGTTCTGGATGAGTTTCGCACACCTCTAGAGAAGGTTACATCGGTTAATCGACTCATAGAACGCTACGACAATGGCTTTACAAAGAGAACAATTGGTTGGGATCCGAGGAAGCGCCCAGCACAAGTGGCTGTGCCGCTGCCCTTCTGGTTCAGCCGAGGGGATGCTGGAGCCTTTTTGCCGATTGACGCAATCAGTACAGATTCTGTGCGGCTCACGATTAACTTTGCGCCTATTGCGGATACTTATGTAAGTGATGTGATAACGGATCCGACAATTGCACTTCAACTGGGCAAGGTCTATCCGCCTATTCTGGGCTCACCGTTCTATGTGGCAAATCCTGCAGGTACATTTACGTATCGTGGACAAGCGGCGTCGATTCTACCTGGAATCACGATGCCCCTCATACAATCATTTGGAGATACATACTTAATGGCGGAATACATCTATCTCGACAAGGCCGAAGCGAATCGCTTCCGTCTTGCTGATATTTTACTGCCAATTCCGCAGCACTATAAGATTGAACCGTATGATACACAGAATTTTCCTAAAGTCTCCGTCCCTCTTCGTATTCCCAATCCTACGCGTGATCTTTTCTTCTATGCAGGGCGGTATGAGGCCCCTAGTTATAATGCACCTTTTTTGGCAACACGTGATCTGAGTGGTGCCGATTGTACTGTTGCACCTTGGTGGCCTGATGCTAGTGGTCTGAATGCCGCATATTTTACAGGCGACTATGCACCTGGGTTTAGTACTCGTGATTCAGATCCTATTAGTGATATAGCATTTATCTACGAAGGTCGACTTGTGCGATATGGTACAGAGGTCTCCTCACTGTTTCGTACAATTCTGCCGAGCATCAATCAGAGAAAATCACCGTGGCTTAATCGATATTACTACAATTTGCCGTTTGGTGTTATGAATGGATTTATGGCACCGAGTCAACCGTCTGGTGAGGCTAATCTTGATAAGATTCGACGAATTGACCTTGAATTGACAATGGCCCCTGGTCGTGGCTGCATAACGGGTACGGGTGTAGAGAGATTCTGGATTTATATTTGGGCAGAGACGTATAATATCTTTCGTATCTATGGTGGTCGTGCTGCGCTGATGTTCGCCTACTAAACGCAGTTTAGAAGGCCGTGCGCTTAAGTTCGCCTATTAAACGCACAAAAAATTGATTTAATTGGGCTCATCATGTCTTCCAAAAGAAAACGAAAAAATCTCTAAGAATTAACTTATGCTTTATGTAGTTTTTAGAATGACACACGGCGGCGGTGTGTATCATTATATCCATCTGTGATACATCTACCGGTCAGTATACATATGAGAACACTCATAATCGCCGTAATGGTAAATACCGCAGTTCTGAAAAATAGCTCAACGAGTAGGAGAATCATTTTGTTACATAAATAATAGGGAAAATCTATTTTCAAATTTTTTTACTTGAGAAAACAAAAAAATTTGAAATTATATGTAGTGAATTTAAAGTATAACTCTACCATGGCGCAACCCAATTACGAACAAATGAATCAGCGAATTGCCTTTATTGAGGATTCAATGGAGAGGGCATCGAGTCTTTACTCTGATATTCTTCAGTCAGAGAATGGAGTACCCTTTGAATCCTATACCGATTTACATGAAGTCTATTCTGAAATTACAGATGCTATTAGTGATTACTTTGAGTACCTTTCTACGGTTGGCATTCAGCAAAAGGACTCCTATCTCTTTGAGTGGCTTTACGGAAAATACTACAGAATCGAGAGTATTCAGGAGATTGATGCACTCCTTAAGGAGTTGGATGAGCAGGCGTGCGCGGAATAACCCTGTACAAATTTAAACTCATCTTAAGAAGAGAACAATGTCTGCTGAACCTGGATACCTCTACTGTATGATAAATCCTCTTTTTGATGGTATGGTTAAGGTTGGTTTCACCAATATGAACCCCGCGGAAAAAGCCGAGGAACTCTCAAATGGTCCCGTTCCGATTCCGTTCGAAGTGGCATTTGCAAAGAGGGTGATTGGCGCCAATGAAAAAGAGAAGATTCTCCATAAGTTACTTGAAAAGTATACGAACCGTGTACATCCCGCAAAGGATTTCTTTAAGGTGAGCAAGGAGAGCGTTGCCGAGTTTTTTGAATTGATTGAAGGTGAAGTATGGAGTATTGATGCTGCGATTTCAGCCGATATTTGGAAGGTATTGACAGACCGCGTATTTGAGATTCTGAAGAAGGAATACCCGAAGTGGTCACTCGTCAATCTTGGACAGGCCAAGATGCGTGTTGCCAGTGCAATCAAAAATAAGTATGGTGTGAACACCAACCCTACAGTTGAACAGGTGAGGGAGGCCATGGCATTAGATAGCGTGGCTCAGGTCTGATTCTCGTTTTAGATAGGAATAGACGACAATGTAAATGAATACAACGGCGCATCCTATTAAAATCAATACAAGAGTTGTAATACCACAAACATTAAGAGCCCTGTGATACAGTCTCTTATGTTTTATGAAATGCTGTAGAATAATTTCATTGCTTTGGGAACAATCACAACATGCCCTACGATGTTGAATCTGAGTAAATGGCACTGTTTCACTATCTGGAATTTCTACCGATTCAGACGAATCGTGACGGGTCATCTCTATCCATATTTTTTGAACTAGATTTAAACCATCGAATAAATAGTATTTAATATCTTAAATATTATTTAAATTTATCATTGGAAGATTATTCCAGTCCTAAAAATGTACGCCCAATCTTACTCGTTGCAAACATAGAAAATCCGGAGGCAATCTGTGCATAAAAGACTGGGGTTTTTTTGGTACAACATAATAAATAGACGGATAAGCCAACAAAAAGTAGGAAACTTAGCCAGAATAACTTCGTAAAGAGGTCCATTATCTACTATATAGAAATAACTTCTGTTGATCTAGGTTGTTCCTGACGGTTTAGTCTCTGCTTCAAGAACACGGAAATTGTTAAGAGGAGTTACCCTTCGAAAGCGCTGACCTGTAATGACAGTGCTCATCTCAAAGGTTCGTGTCTCATCAAAGTGCCGATTTGTCTTCTGCGCCTCCTCCTTTTGGAGTGTGCTTCGTAGACGGTCGGCAAGTGTATTCATAGACTTATCAGTAGCATGAAGAGGAGAAGAGGGTGGAGCGTCTGTAGGTTCAGGCACAGTATCATCAACCATTGCATAGATATTTGGCTGAATAGGATTGGCAATCTCATAAAACGAGTAGGAACGAGATGCACGCGGCTTTAGATTCTTAATGGAAACCTTTGTAAGAGGTTTCTGTATTGATGGAGGTAGTTCAGCAAAGGGTGGAGTTTTAGGAATATGAATGATAGGCTCTATCTTCACTGGTAGAAGTCCTGAAATCTCGTCATCATCGTCATCATAAGCAAGGGATGCAAAGCGATTCGCACTCATGGATGCTTTTTACATGAGTGGTGAGCCATATCAAGTTCAAATTTAGGTAGGGGAAAATTTGTTTTATATGGGCGTAGTAAGAAAAGGCAAAATGAATCTCGTCATCGTCGAATCACCTGCAAAATGTCAGAAGATCCAAGGATTCTTGGGACCAGGATGGCGTGTGATTGCCTCTATGGGACACATCCGTGCACTTGAAGAGGACTTGGGGGCTGTTGGACTTGAAGCCGATTTTGAGCCGCGATTCCAGTGGCTGAAAGAAAAATCCAAGGCCATTGCGTCACTAAAGGAGGCTGCTCAAGGAGTGACAAAGGTCTATCTCGCAGCAGATGATGACCGTGAAGGTGAAGCCATTGCATACTCTGTGGCACTTCTTCTAAAGTTGCCCGTGACGACAACGGCGAGAGCCGTATTCCATGAAATTACTGAGAAGGCAGTCAAGGCTGCAGTTGCGAAGCCGCGTGTACTCGACATGAACCGTGTAAATGCGCAGCAGGCACGGGCTGTACTTGATATGATGATTGGCTATACAATTAGTCCGCTACTCTGGAAACATATTGCACATGCACTCAGTGCAGGACGATGTCAGACACCTGCTCTGCGACTTGTAGTGGACCGTGAACGAGAGATTACAAACTTTAAAGTGAGTTCCTCCTGGCGAGTCAAGGGATTCTGGTCGGATTTGCCTTCGGCAATGACAGAAGATCTGGATGATGAAGAGTCGGCTCAGAATTATTTGGAGAATATCTATAATGTCATGGAGGGAACTGTACAGAAGGCGGAGACACGCCAATGGACGGAGTCTGCACCACGACCGTTGATTACAAGTACGCTGCAGCAGGAAGCGAGTGCGCTGTATGCGATGAATCCGAAGTTCACTATGCAGGCGGCTCAGCGTCTTTATGAGGCAGGTCATATCACCTACATGAGGACCGATAAGGCGGTGATTTCGGAGGAGGCTGTGACTGCCGCCCAAGCATGGGTGAGGGCAGCATTTGGTGTTGAGTATGTTGGTGCCCTTGGGCCAGTAGCACCGCCTCAAGTGCCAGTGGCCAAGAAAAAGACAAAGGTGGCTGAGGTGCCCAAAGGGCCACAGGTACCACAGGCTCAGGAGGCACATGAGGCCATTCGCCCCACTCACTTTGAACTGACCGAGTTGCCAGCAAACGAGGACTGGTCAGCACCAGATCGCAAGGTGTATAAACTCATTTGGAATCGCGCAGTTCAGAGTGTGATGGCCACATGTCGTGGAGATACTCGCAAACTCATCTTCAGGGCAAACGGCGACCCCTGTGAATTTGATTGGACCACGGCAGTGAAGCGCACAACCTTTCAGGGCTGGCGGCGCCTTGGTACAGTTGCAAACCTTGATGAAGAGGAGGAGACTGCCGATGCAGAAGCCGAACTCTGGAAGAAGGTGAGTGGCATCGATGTAGGGGCGACACTCAGATGGTCTAATCTTGAAGCGTATCCGCATGAAACAAAGGCGGCAGGAAGATTTACAGAGGCAACTCTTGTTCGTGAACTGGAGAAGAAGGGTATTGGTCGTCCAAGCACCTTTGCTGCTCTTCTTGCATCAATTCAAGATAAGAAGTATGTTGAAAAGGTGAACAAGCCTGCTCAGAAGGTTCAGCGCACTCGCTACAAGATTGTGCCGAATCAGTGGCCGGCGACCCGTGAGACCTTTGAGCAGAGTATGGGTGCTGAGAAGGATAAGTTGGGACCTACACCGCTTGGTGAACGGGTCATGGGATTCTGTGCGGATAAGTTCAGTGACCTCTTTGACTATGGATTCACTGCACTTATGGAGACACGGCTGGATAAAATTGCCGAAGGCGAGGAGGAATGGAAGAAGGTGCTGCGTGATACATGGGCATCATATAAGGAGCGCTATGAGACTCTAAAGGCAGTACCTTCCGCAGTGGTCAATTCAGAGCGTCAGAAGGAGTTTGGAGATGGTCTGAAGGCAGTCCAGTCAAAGAAGGGACCACTGATTCTCATTGAAGATAAGGACGACAAGGAGAATACAAAGTTTTATGGATGGCCAGAAGGGGTGAAATGGGATGATCTGACTGAGGAGATCGTGCGAGCCTTTGTAGAGAAGAAGAAGGTTGAAATGGGTGGCGACTTGGTGGGAACCATTGATGGAAAGAAGGTTGAAAAGAAGAAGGGACCCTTTGGAGTCTATGTGGTGTGGGGCGATGTTAAGTTGAGTATTGTGGGTACAGAGACAATGGAGGAGATTGAGAAGAAGTTGCGTGAAAAGGCAGGGGCTACACTTCATGTACTTGGACCCTTTGAGTTTCGTAGGAGTCAGTATGGTATCTATATGTTTAAGAAGGATTTGAAGGAGAAGAAGTTTGCTGGGGTTCCTGATGGACTTGATATTAAAGCGCTCACAGAGGCCGAGGCTGTTAAGATTTATCAAGAGGGCTTGAAGAATAAGGCGAGAAACTTTACACCTGGCGGTGGCGGTCGCGGAGGTGGCCGCGGAGGTGGCCGCGGCAGAGGTGGATTTAGGGGGCGCGGCCGCGGAGGCGGCAGGGGTCGCGGAGGTGCACAGGCATAAATTTGAGGTATATGTGTCCAAATATTTTTTGTATGAAATGGTCGGCGTATCAGTCATCACCTCCACTGCGAATCGAGCGCGATTTATGCCGCGGCTAATCAGCATGTACACATACCAAACATATCCGCATGAAGATATGGAGTGGATTATTCTGGATGATGGTGAAGAGTCTGTAGAAGAATTCTTTACTGAACTCTGTTTGCCCAATCTTCGTTACATTCGTTCTGAAACGCGGCAGCCTATGGGAATGAAGTTGAATCGACTTGTCTATGAGGCGCGTGGGGATATTCTTGTGGTTATGGATGATGATGACTATTATCCTCCAGAGCGTGTTGCGACCGCAGTCGCAGCATTTGCAGCAAATCCATGGTGTGAAGTGGCTGGAACAAGTCTAGTCTATATGTATTCAACGGCCACTGGAGAAATCTTTAGTGCAGGACCGTATCATAATAAGCATGCACTTAATTGTACACTTGCGTGGAGGAAGTCCTATAGTGAAAAACAACTCTTTGATCCCGCAGAAGTCTGTGCGGTTGAAAAAAGGTTCCTCCGCGGATTTACTGTTCCAATGATTCAACTGAAGCCTTCTGAAACAATTCTTCATCTGATTCATAGTTCGAATACATTTGACAAGACAAAAACGGGTGCTATGCACTTGATTGATCTCAGGCTTGAAGATTTCATCAGTGATTCTGAACTTCGTATGACGTTTGCCAATACTAACTAAAGCTCGTTCTTTTAAAAGATTTTTTTTGTAAAGAGTAGATGTCAACGCCTGCCGCCGCAGTCACTGGTCTTGCTCCTATTCAAGAACCTCCAGAATCTTTTAGTGCAGCCTCCACAGCACCAAACACACCTACTGCGGGTGTTGTAAAGGATTTATCAGGTAATGTACGCAAGGGAAAGTTTCATAACGGTTGGACGGAGGAGCAAGAAGAACTCATGGCAAAGTGGGCTGATATTGCGGCATGCTATCGATGGCTACATGACCGTTGTGAGAAACAGTATTCGCGGGCAAATATGCGAATGACCGTTCCTGTTATTATCCTCACGACACTTACGGGCACTGCGTCTGTTGGCTTGGGGCAACTTGTTGGAGATGATCGTGAAAATCAGAAATATGCACAGTTCGCAATTGGCGGTGTATCACTTATTGCAGGAATTATGACGACACTTGGGAACTTCTTCCGATATGCACAATTGAGTGAATCCAACCGCGTTGCGTCTATTCAATGGGGAAAGTTTCAACGCCAAATCGCTGTGGAACTTTCGCTCCACCCGAATGACCGCATTGATTCAATGGACTTTCTGAAAATCTGTCGCGCCGAACTGGATCGTATGATTGAACAGGCACCTCCGATTCCCGATAATATTATTGCGATGTTCGAAAAGGAGTTCAAGGACTTACCCACACTTGCAAAGCCTGATATCTGTCACGGAATTGAACATACGACAGTCTTCAAAGACAAGAAATCACGCCTCAAGCAGATTGCATCTGAAATCACATTGATGATGTATCACAAGAAGAAACTCATGCGCGAGCAAGTTCTTCCCGACTTAGATGCCCGTATTGAACGGCTGATTGATTCGAGAATTACAGAGATTCGCGCTGAGCATCCTGTTATTATTGAGCCAACGGGCGATGGCCCTAAAAAGGAATCTGCATTAAAACGGGCGCATACACTCTTTGATCCGCATTCGCGCAGAATCTTGATACCTGCTGCGCCAACAAAGAATAAGGAGGCTCCACTTTTAAATAAAGTGGTAGTCTTCGATACAATTGAGGAAAAGAAAGTATAACCCAGGGATAGAATGGACTTTGATTTTCCGATACCCCACAATTTTACGCTATGTGAAGAGGAATCAACTATTTCTTTTGACCAGGCCCTACAAGTGATGGAACTTCTTGGAGATGATTGCTGGGCTCTGTGGGTCGAGAACAAGAAGGGTGAGCGTCATGTCTATGTAAATAGTTATGCTACACGCTACACTCGTGGAAATGTGAACAACACGGAGTCAGACAAATATGTGCCAAATCTAATGTACGAAATGGAGCAGTTCTGCCGCGATCAGGTCTTTGCCGAGCGCAAGAAGTTCATTGGCACTTTGCGTGCTGGCTATATGATTCACATGGTCTTCGGATTCAACACCTTTGAACACATTGTTCTGGAGAAGGTTGATGAGAAGAAATTCCTCTTTAATCGCTACATGACCGGCTCTCTGAAGCCTACGAAACTATTTGAGTAAAAATTTGAAGTAAATTGACATCCATATGTATTGTACATCAATACACTATGGCTGACAAGAAGAATCTCATTATCGGCGAACTCGAGACAATGGAGCAAGGAGACATTATCCGAGGAGAAAAGTTCAGTGCACTTGCCTATCGCAAGGTTATCAATGCGTTGCGTCCTCTTCAGACAATTCGAACAATTGAAGATGTCGCAGGCATCAAGGGCATTGGCGTCAAGATTAAGGCGAAGATTCAGGAGATTCTTGATACAGGGCGACTGGAGGCGGCAGCCCGAACTCGTACTGAACTTAAGATGGATCTCTATGATCAACTTCTTAAGGTTCACGGTATCGGTCCTGTCAAGGCGCGTGAACTTGTGGCCGCAGGTGTCACGAGTATTGAAGATCTACGGACTAAGACGCGTCTTCTCAATGATGTCCAGGTAATGGGCCTCAAGTACTATGAAGACATACTTCTGAGGATTCCTCGTGAGGAGATGCTGGCTCATCAGAAGTGGCTCAAGGCGGCTCTACCCGCTGAGTGCCAGGGAGATATCGTAGGAAGTTTCCGTCGACAGGCTGAGACCTCTGGAGATATTGATATGCTCATTACGATTCCTGATCTAGATGCTAAACTTGCGGTACAGAAGAAGGTCTTTCATGACTATGTAGAGAAGTTGCGCAGGTCCGGCTATATCAAGGACATCCTTGCACTTGGCGACAAGAAGTGTATGGCTGTCGTCAAGTTGAGCGAGACGGCAAAGGCACGGCGTTTGGATCTTCTGCTTACACCCTACAAGGAATATGCATACGCAGTCTTGTACTTTACGGGTTCAGATGTCTTCAATGTCGCCTTCCGTTCGCATGCACTAACTCGCGGCTATACACTCAATGAGCATATTCTGAAGCCTCTTGCGGCAGATGCAGTGGCTGCACCCTTCATGCCAGATGAACAGGCCATCTTTGACTTCCTACGGCTTGTTTACGTTGAGCCGGCGAATCGTGTTGGCGAAAAGGCGGTGACAAAGATTTCAGAGTAGAAGATAGATGCTCGCATTCTTAATTATTGGATTACTCAGTCTTTTTAATTCTGAAGCAGCACCTCCTGGTGCAGGTGTTATTTTACTTCGGAACCAAGAAGTCCTTCTTGTTAAAAATGCATATACCGGCTCATGGGGATTTACAAAAGGAACTCATGAAGAGTATGATGAGTCGTATCTAGCGAATGCGATTCGTGAAGTGATTGAGGAGTCTGGATACTACGAGGGAATTGATTATACACTCTATGATGGACCGTGTACATTTGGAAAGCGGCCCTATTGGTTTGGTATGGTAGATACACAGACGCCAGTTCGAATGAATCATACAGACCACATAGATATTAAGTGGCACACAGTGAATGGAAAGATTAGAAATCCCAATAAGGATCTTGAAGCGTGGATGGATAAGGGGCGACCCGTGAAGTGCCCAAAAATTTGAGTTTAAACTCTCTGCGACTTAATAATCAGAAAAGAATGAGTGCACCTATTACCACTGCCCCCATTGTAGCCGTTGCAGATGCGCCAAATGATAATGTAAATGACCTAACTAGCCTACCCAATCTGATTAAGACCTGGAAGGCGCTTGCGGATGAGACCAAGGAACTCAAGGACCAGATGCGTGAGAAGACAAAGCGTCAGAAGGCACTGGAGGAGATGATTCTGCAGTCCATGAAGCGGAATAACATCGGTGCTCTTGACCTGAAGAGCAGCGGTGGTCGTATCCTCTACCGGCGCAAGACTTCAAAGGAGTCGCTGGGTAATAAGAATATCCAGCGGCTACTTGGAGAGCATCTGAAGTCTGAGACGAAGGCTGCTGAAGTCATGAAGTATTTCGAGGAGCACCGCGGTTCAAAAGTCAAGGAGAGTCTGCTCTATGAGACTGAGTGATGTGTAAGAAAAATCTATTACTAGAGAAGAAATGTACGGCGGTTTAATTAATGGTGCCACGCGCGCGGTTGTTGAGGGTATGTCCGGCTCACCTGCTGCGGAGAAGAGTCGTGATACTTATGTGGAACTCGTTGCGATGATTATTGCGTTTGTCATCACACTTGTGATTCTTGCCTTTATTGGCCAACTCCTCTGGAACAATGTAATCGTGGATCTCTTTTCTTTTGCTCGCCCTGCTAAATCAGTGTGGCAAGTTCTGGGATTATTTATTTTTGTATCGTTGATACGACCGTAAATTTGAGTAGGTAATTTGTAGTTAGTGAGGGTATCACTTTGTATAGTTGAAAAATGATTATATCGTATTTCAACTGTAGTCAGTTCAAGCAAAAACATCTATTCGCAGTTCTCTTTGGCATTGCCTATGCGTTCTCCTCAGCAGGTGAAACTCTTGCGATTAAAAGTCTAAACTACAATACTCCATCGCTAAGTCTACCAGGATATACTGCTCTCTTGAGCAATCAGATGTGGATTTTCATGATTCCCATCTATGTGTATCAACGGCAAGTATCGATTTCTTCTATGACACTTGAGCACTTTGTTCAATATACGGGTATGGGTGTTCTCACCTTTATTGTGAGTATTCTTCGTAGTGTAAGTGTAAATGTAATTCCAGGAAGCGTCTTTACAATTCTCATAAGCACGAGTATTGTATTTAATATGCTACTGAGTTATTTATATCTGAATAAAAAGTTTAATGGCTGGCATATTGGAGCAGCGACCTATTGCATTGCCTCAGCACTTAGTATTTCAATTTCTGTATTCATGTCTGATAGTTATGGAAATTTTCAAGTTGGCATACCCTCTGCACTTGGCGCCTCCTTCTTTGTCGCCTGTATGACTGTATGGCAAGAATATCTACAGTCAACGTGGATAGATGTTAATATGCGAATCATTGAAATGACGCTTATTGCGAGCCTAGAGGCATCTGCTCTCACAGTTGCCTTTAGTATAATTACAAAAGAGATTACCCAATGGAATAGTGATCTCAGTAATCTAGCTGCAACATATCAAGGGTTGGTGCTTCTAACAGGTGTAAGTGTAGCACTTCCTATACTCAAACTTGTTATTCGAAATAGTAAATACGCAACGATTCAGTATGCGAACGCATTCTTCTTCGAATTTGTACAGGCATCTGGAGCCTTACTAGGGTCCCTGGCAAATATTCTCATCTTCGCTGAACCGTGGGGACCTGGATATATTGTCTCGCTTCTGCTACTCGCAGCCAGTTTTGCAATTTATACTAAAGCGCGACTTGTCTCAAAAGAGGCATCTGTTAAGAAGGCTCCTCTGCGTAGAGCAAATCATATAGAGATTGCAAATCCAATTACAATTAAAATTGTACACCTTCAACAAAGGGAGGTAGTTTCAACTTGGAAGTAGATTAGTATATTTTTATTGAGTATTAAAATTGAAATATCATACTAAAATAAGTATATCATATGGGATATATTTACCTTATTACAAATACCATTACGGGTAAACAGTATGTTGGACAAACCTTGTGTAAAAATATAGAAAGTAGATGGAATCAACATAAATCGTGTAACAATAAGACACTTGGTAGATATATTCTAAGTGCATATAAAAAGTATGGTATTGAAAATTTCAAGTTTCAAATTATCTGTATCTGCTTTGATGAAGATTGTAATAAGTTTGAGGAAGAATATATTAAGAAGTTTAATACTTTGGTACCCAATGGTTATAATCTTCGAGCAGGAGGATTAAATTCAAAACAACATGCTGAAACTATAGAGAAAAGAGTTTCTAAATTACGAGGAAGAGTGTATGGAACACCCAGTGAAGAAACAAAAAAGAAAATCAGTGAATCACACTTAGGAGTTAAGAATCCAAACTTTGGCAAACCAATGTCAGATGAACAAAAAGGAAAACATAGTGAGGCATTAAAAAAAATTTGGGAAGAGAGAAGGCAAAATGGAACATTTGACTTATATAAACCTAAAAATTTAATAACTAATTCTGGAGTATCACTAAATAGAAAACGAGTTGGAAAATACGATGATAAGGGGACACTTCTTGAAGAATATGAAAGTACTGTTAATGCTGGAACTAAAAATAAGATAAGTTATTCGAGTATATCAAAGGTATGTAATAAAAATCCAAGTTATAAAACTGCAGGTGGTTTTATTTGGAAATTCTTATAAAGTCAAAGATTGACATCATAAAAAATTCTATATACTCTCAGGCGGAATTGAACCACCGACTTTTGCCTAACATGCATTTCTTAAGTAACATAAGAGCAAAGCTCTACCAACTGAGCTATGAGAGCAAAGATGTCCATATAACCCAGGACTTGGGTTTTGCCTCGACTGGGATTTGAACCCAGGATCTACCGCTGATTGATGACATGATTAGTATCATGAAGCATATACAAAGCGGGTGCTTTAACCCCTAAGCCATCAAGGCCTTTTTTAGGATACTCCTGGTGGGGGTCGAACCCACGGTCTTCCGCTCACGACCGAGGGAATTAACCCATAGTAGAAGGCGGACGCGTTATCCACTGCGCCACAGGAGCTTCCTAAGTATCTGTAGCGGCACCTCCTTAAGTTCTACTATTGAAACCCCTGAATTTTACTGAGTGAATCACAGAAAAAATTAGGGTCATTATTTGGTAATACAGAAGGATGCGTATTTGTTGTATTAAAAGTACTTATACGAATATCTGAAAGGGCCCGTATACAACATTCAACTGCATAGAGTGCATAGTTATCGTGAACAAGGGCACATAATTCTGGAAAATCAGTGTAGAGTTTTATAGTAAACTTATTTTTAAGACTATCGAAAAAATGTGTGTCTTTCTCTGAAGTCATAATATAAGAGGTAGAAAATATATATTTATTTAGAACACGCTCTATATTTAAGGGGCTTGTATCTGCATTTAAACTAGGATGAATCTCCAAATAATCAGTGCGCCTTACATGAACGCAGCAAATGGGTCGCGCCATTGTTGCAACAATTTTTTCAGCAACTTCTCTATAACAGTGTTTAAATTGAACAGTAAATGAATCGTTTTCAATCTTCTCTCTATATCTGCGAAAGAGCATATCATTAAAATAATCGGCTGGTATCCAAAAATATATCTCAGCACGGTTTACACCTTTTGGCACTTCAGATAAAACAAAGTCTGGAATTTCAATATAGTCTGTAATAATTGATTTTTCTTTTGACGTGTGCTGTGAAGATAAATATATTCTAGGAAGTATTGGTATAAGACCCATAAATCGACTGATTTTTAAGAATTCTGTAAATCTATCCTTCATATCTGTAAGTCCATTTTGTCTAGATAATTCTAGAACAATATATTTTTGTCTCATTCCTATTCTATTTTATTCTTAAATCTTAGGTAGAATGAATAGTGTAGAATCTATAAAGGCACCCGCGCGCGAAGTGAAAACTATCTGTAGTTCAGTTCCTAAAACGGCCTTTACTGAGATTATTAATAGTGCAGGTTCAAATACGCATAAAACGCAATGGTTAAATGTAAAGCGTTTCTGGAATCAGAGTTGTAATACTGCACAAAAAATCGTAGTGACTCCTCGTCCTAATGTCTCACTTTTGAAGAATATTGATCCTGCATGGTCTCGCAATATTCGCGACGCTGTTCTACCTTCAGGAGGTCGTCGCAAGACATATAAAAGGCGCAAGGCGCGTAAAACCCGTAAGACTCGCCGCATTTAAATCTCTTTTCGAACCTGCTCCAAAAGTCGTCCCATACGATTCCTTCCACAGCCATTGGGTCCCGATCCCCAATAGGAATCCCGAGGCATCTTTTCAATCAACATGGCAGTTCCTGTAGAACGGAGTAGATCTGCGACTTGCGGATTCTGTGTGAACTTTGCCCTGAGCCCTTCAAGCATCACGTTCTCCTTGACTTCCTCCCAGTCCTGTCGAAAATGCTCTGACTGAGTACGGCCAGCACGCTTTGCTCCTGTAGGTGTCTTAGTCATACGAATCTTCTCCTGGAGTAAAGGGTCACCTGGAAACTTTTGCGACTGGAAGAAATGTTCTACCGTCGGATAGGTTTTACCATTCAGTGTAAAGGGAGCCAAGTAGAAATTACTGAGTTCAGAAAAGACTTCTGACTTCGAGTTAAATTCAATAGCCTGCATTTTAACTGAAAAATTTGAAATAGATATACTTCAAATTTATTAGTAGAAAATGTCATTTGAAATCGCCACTTTCGAGTATTCTGATCTCTATGATGGAATGGCTACTGTGAAGCCAGAGGAAGTGATTACGGAGTTTATGAAACAATATACTAGACACCTATCTCCTGAGTATTGTCCTGAAGATGAAGTATGTTATTCTCAAGGGAGAACATGGCTCGCCTATAGCGATAAGTCAGGTGGTGACAAGCCTAAGATGGTTATGCTTATGGGACCTATTACACATGAACTTATTGCGCAGATTGAGGAGGCTGTACGCGTGTTGTATGTGAAGACGTGTAAAGACTGTGGTAAGGAGATCTCAAAAGAGAGGTCGCGCAAGTGGGCTTATTGTGAACCCTGTGCTAATGCATAAAGGCAGTCAATAAAATTTGAAGTTTTTTTGCGGGGTATGAAAAGGTATATAAAAAGCAAAATGTCTGAACGAACTCGTGTCCGCGCCATTCTCAGTGCTCTTACTACAACTGAGCGTGCTGACCTGAAGAAGTTACTGCCAAAGGTCAAAATGCCAGCCACAGAGGCTGTTCGCTATCCGAATGCTCTACTCACTGTCTTTCAGAAGGAGGAGTCGTACTCGATGCTAGGCTGTGTTGCCGAGGAACTTCTACGTCTAGCCCCCGATGCAGTCACCATGGATGCTGTCTGCGCTGCTGCAAAGATGATGGACCCTAGTTTAACAGAGACCCTACTCAATAAGATTCGAGTCTCTAAGACGACCCAGCCGTTCATTGATCATATCGTCGCTACACGGCGTAAGATGGATGCAATCACCCGCGGTGCCATACTTCGTTACGATGAGGTGGTCTCCTTCGATGCAATTGAGGGACATCCTGATGGACGAACAGATACTCTGATCTTTGAAGTGAAGTTGACTGGTCAGATGAAAGAGAACTGGATGAGTTTCCTCTACCAGGTCTTTGCCTATGGAGCCCTGGCTCCTGAGGCGACTGATCTCTTCCTCGTCTTTCCACTTCAGGAACTCATTTGGCATGCAAACATTCGCGAGTGGGAGAATCGCGTGGCCTATCGCGACTTCTTGAATGCTGCTGCAAAGAAGAAGACTGCAAATGCTGCCATGGATATGATTCGCGGAGCGATGATTCGTGAGGCCTATCATATTGGCTTTCATGCGCCCAAGCAGAAGTCTCTTGTGACAACTATTATGGGTCTTGCTGCAGATACATCAAAACCGTACCAGATTTTCCTCGGAAGCACACAGAGTTCGCATATGAACATCAAGGATGAGGAACTCGCAGCCGCTGCAAAGGCCATCCAGGAGACTGGTCTGAAACTCTTTGTTCATAGCCAGTACATCATCAATCTCTGTGCAGATCCAACTATTCAGGATGGCTATCATACGGCCCTCCTCATCAAGAATCTAGACTACGCCCGCGCAATTGGCTGTCGCGGAGTTGTGGTCCATGTAGGCAAATCAACCGATAAGCCATTGCCACAGGCTCTTGCAAATATGCGAACCAATCTGCTTGCCGCAATGGAGCATGCAAGTCCAGAGTGTCCTATTCTCCTAGAGACACCCGCGGGTCAGGGTACAGAGACCCTAACAAAATACGAAGAGTTTGTAGAGTTTGTACGCGACTTTGCAGATGCACGCATTCGTATCTGTATTGACACTTGCCATGTGTTTGCCTGTGGCTCTGAACCAATTGAGTATATCCAGAAACTTGCGACTGCGGAGACAGGCATGGTCAAACTGATTCATTACAATGATTCAGCAACGCCATGTGGTTCCTGTGTTGACCGTCACGCATACATGGGCACGGGTCACATTGGATTTGATAAGATGGAGACGATCGCAAAGTTCTGCCACGGTCGCACATATCCTATGCTAATCGAGTAAATACACAATAAAAAATTATTTTTAATTTACTTGAAGTGAATCTTAGCCAACTCCTCAACCTCTCCAAAGGGAATTTTGGCAAGAACAGAGATATTTCCAATTAAACGATCCTTAATTGCCTCTCGATCTTGAAAATTCTGTGTAAATATGGAAAGACATTGAAAGATCAGTTCGGCAGTCATATAGCGTTCCTGTTTGTAATATTCAATACCCCATGCGCTGTCTCCTTGAACGGGAAGACTCGCATAGAATGTGTTAAATGCGTTCACAATACAATATTCATCATAGGGAACAGAGAGTTCGATAGATTTGTGTACAATCGATGCATGAATACGCTGGGCCATTTTTGATACCTTTTTATTTATAGGAAAACAAAGTTCAAATTTTTATGAAAGCAAAGATTGAGTTCATAAAAAATATACAAGATACCGATTGCGGGGCTCGAACCCGCGACATTGGGCTCTCATTCTCTACTAAAAGGCCCACGCTCTACCGACTGAGCTAAACCGGTAAATAAGAAGATTGTTGTCCTCCACCAGGTTCTTTTTGCAGAAGAACCAAACTGTTTACGCTCAGCGGGAATCGAACACGCGTATCTACATTGGAAGTGTAGCATTCTACCACTGAATTATGAGCGTAGTGACACTCATAATAATGAATTATGAGCGTAGTGTGCAACTTTTGAAGAGTTACCAACTTGTTTCCGATACCGGGAGTCGAACCCGGGTCAAGGCTGTGAAAGAGCCCTATCCTAACCGCTAGACTATATCGGACGGGCTGTTTGACGAAAACAGCAAACGGGTCGTGTTGTCACCACCTGATTTTTGGAGAATCAGGAAACTCTTTACTAGGAATGGGATTCGAACCCATGCGACTCGCGTCAACAGATCTTAAGCCTGTCTCCTTAACCAACTCGGACATCCTAGTGAAACTAGGGATGGCCATGTGCCGAAGCACTCGGACATCCTAGTGAAAGAAGACCACTTTGTTTGATATATTAATAAGGCACTAGCAGGGATCGAACCTGCGTTAAGAGGTCACTAACGAGCAAAGTAGTACTTTGCGAGTTCAAAGCCTCCTGTCCTGACCACTAGACTATAGCGCCAAAGGTGAGCCAAAAAGGTGAGATAATGTGATATAACGTGAGTTGCTGTGTGTAGCCCAGAATCCTAGGGTATATAACAATATATTATGAGAGTTGCTGTGTGGATTCTTAAACTGGCTACTTAGTGCAGGAACGACTTAATTCAAAGAATATATAAAATTTTATCATCGCAATGTAAAATTATAGTATATAATTTAAATGTGTTTGGTGTGTCTTTTTGTAATCTACTGTGTTTGAGCGCAGGCTTCTTTAAAGATATTAGAGAGTTGCTGTGAGAAGCCTTAGTAAAGTAAGTAAATAAGAGAGATAAGCAGGCTTCTAAAATTATATTTAGAGGATTGCTGTGAGAAGCCTTGTCTCTCTTCCATACTTCCTTCACGACTATTTTTTAGGTGGGCAGCAGCGAATCAAATTTTTGGTTCGTCCTAATCCATGCGATTCCGCAGATTGTAGGTGCGGCGCTTCAGATTCGGCTTGTGAGAAGGGATATACTCTTCATCCCCATCATTTGCATTCTCCTGCTCTTCCTGCTGCTCCTCTTCCTGCTCTTCCTCCTGCTCTTCCTGCTCTTCCTGCTCTTCCCGCTCTTCCTGCTCTTCCTGCTCTTCCCGCTCTTCCTGCTCTTCCTGCTCTTCCCGCTCTTCCTGCTCTTCCTGCTCTTCCCGCTCTTCCTGCTCTTCCTCAACTACAGGGCGTGCAAAATTCTTGAATCGCTCGAGATCATACTTTAGAAGTCTCTTCTGAAGTAGGTCTACAAACCTTACAATAATTGTAGTCAGAAAGAGAGAAGACAAGGTAGGATTGCTAACAAAGTATGCGAGAGATAGAATGGCAGTAAGGCCGGATGCAATGGGACTACAGATGAATCGCTCACACTTGGACTGATAGATTGACATTTTTCTACTGATTTTTAGCACTGCCAAAAAAATCAAATTTTTGGAAACGCACTTTACTCCGTCTTACAGAGTGCAACCCAACTCACTGGAAACTTCGGCTCAAGTAGTGATACGACTGCATCAGCATACTCACGAATCTCCTTCTGCGCACCAGGGTCGCGACGCAGATTACAGAGGCGAGCATAGGCTGCTAGACTTGCAGTCTCAATAAACTCAGTATACATTGACTGTGGTAGAACCATACGAGCCTGCTCTGGACACACACCCTGTTCAAGAAGTGCCTTATAGATATGGTGAGACTTTGTAGTTGCCTCCTTCATAGCATGAATACAGAGAAAGTTATCCTTTACCTCCTCGGCCTTTGATCCCTGTTTGAGTTTCGGGTCACGCTCACGACAGATTTCAGGAATAAAGAATTCAGGCTCATCATCTACATAGCGACGGCTCACCTCATTCCGAGCAAAGCCGACCGTGTGGCGATACCATTCACGTGCGAGGAAGATGGGCATCTTAATCCGCATCCGAACCTGTGGATGAAAGAATGGACTCACGTGATTGTGCTTTGCGAGATACTTGATGAGTCCAGCATCCTTCTCGTTAAAGTCAAGCGACTCCTTTGCAAAGGAAACACGCGCAGCATTGACTACTGTAAGGTCTGAACCAAAGGTCTCAAGCAATTCAACAAAGCCGGCATTTCCAATGGGAACCATGGTCGTCATTCTTTTGATGTAAAAAACTTAAAGTTTAGGTCATCAAATTTTACTGAGGAACAACCACATGGCTCACTGTTTTTATCTTTGTAGGCCATGGCTCGAATCCCATAAACATAGGATGAGGCTGGCTTTCTTCTGTATAAATAACTTTTGGTTTGGGAAATCCATTGAATTCAGTGGCTGTTACACTCGTATAGGCTCCCATCTTAGGAAACCAGAGCCAGTCACCAACTTCAAGTTCTTCCATATCATCACTTTGCGCAATCATATCTACACTATCACATGTCCTTCCAAATAAGACTCCAGGCATTCGCTTACGGGTTGTTTTTCTCGCAGCAATTTCCCCTTCACTCTGAATGCGCAGCCACTTAGGTGTAGCCCTATCAAAGGGGATCGAAGAGAATTGACCATAGAGACTCTCATCAATTGTATACCGCCAGCCATTTGAACCTGCCTTCTTTCCAATGACAGGTACAAAGAGATCTTGAAAATCACTTGCCATGAAACGACCAGGTTCTGCAATCCACTGAATGGGTAGACTAGCAGGTACAGCCTTAATCGATTCTTGAATGTACTTTGCTGCATTATGAAAGGTCTCCACTTCAAATCCGCCACCAAGGTCCACAATTTTGGGACCCTTTGAAGATGCAAGAGAGAGAAGTGCCAATTGAATTGCTCTGGAGTACTGCGTCAAATCATGACAACCTGACCCAACATGAAATGAGATACCTTTGATCTCTTGACCCAGAGACCTTGCAATTGTCTGAATTGCGGGTATATCTGTCACTGCCGCTCCAAACTTCTTGGAAAAGGGCATCTTGGAACCTTGGTCATCCACTGCAATTCGAATGAGAGCACCCTGTTTCCACTTGCCAGCAGCAAGTTTCTGAACCTCTTCAACAGAATCAACCACAGTGGGGCCCGATTGGAGACGCATGGCAGTGGCCAAATCTCTAGGGGGCTTGCAGGGATTGGCAAATACACTTGAAGCCGCAAACTCACTAGGTGTATCAAAGAGTTTAGCCGCCTTTTCAAGTTCCATGCCACTGGCACAATCAAAGCCTACACCAGCCTCTTTTAGCCATTTCATGAGCATTGGGTCAGGGTTACATTTTACAGCGTAGTAGGGACGAACCTGCGGAAGATGAGTGGACCATGCGTTAATATTCGCATTAAGACGGGACTTCGATGCGACATAGAATGCGTCACCGGCTGAGCCGAAACGAGAAACGAGTTGCCGTAATTTCTCCAGTGTTGTGATGTAATAAGGTATAATATTATTCGGCGCTTAAGCCACGCGTACGAAGTATGCGTAGGATGAAAACTCTTTACTTGGAACTCAATGCTGGACTCGGTAATCGAATCCGTGCAATGATATCAGGAATCTGTTGGGCAGAGAAACTCTGCCGGAGACTCGTGATTTGGTGGCCTGTTAAACCTGAATGCGCGGCCGGCTTTTCAATTTTATTTAACGGCTCACGCCTACCTGACTGGATTGAAATAAGAGATACTATTTCATCTGAAGTTCCTACGCAGGTACTCAGTCCAGAGGATGCGAGCAGATTTTTTGAAGGAAAGGAGGATATAGACGCAGTCCATATTAAATCACACGGCTGCTTCTGGTCTCGTACAGATGAAGTCTCAAATATCAAATGGCTCGGCTATTTGCGAGCATTACAGCCGAGTGCTGCTGTAGAAGATGTCTATTCGCAATGGAAATCACAGGGCTTTCTATGTGGCAATGTGATTCACATTCGTGGTACGGATAATGAAAAGGCGCGGCGGCTTTCACCACTCTGGACATTTAAGAGTGCAATTTCTGAAGAGGGTGATGGAGACTTTACACTTATTTCAGATGATACAATGCTGCTCCTTGAACTCTATGAGTGCTTTGGTGAGAGGATGCGTATTCCTGAGCGTATTCGCCAACGCCATACAGAAACAGGAATGATTGAAGCGACAGCATCCTTTTTTGTTTTGGCACGCGCATTCAAAGTGCTCGGTAGTGCAAACTCGAGTTTTTCAGAGATTGCGCGCGACCACGGAAGTTGTCTTTTGAAAATTGTTCATTAAGTCTCAACAACTGTCATCTCTATAAGAAAACTCACAGAACGATTATTCACATTCAGAACATTTTCAAATTCATCTTCAAGACGAATATTAAAGACATTTACTCTTGGAATAATGTTACCGTGAGCAATAATTGCGTCATAGGTATCCTTATTGAGGGCTTTTGTGAAATAGGAGACAGAATCTTGGTCTGTGCAATAGAGAATTGCCGTTGGATTCGGTCGACCACCTCCAAGATAGATTCCACGAAAATCAATGGTTGTTCCGTAATTCATGTAGACATAGATGCGTTGTATCGGGTTTACATTTACAGGATAGGGCCCAGTCAATATGTGAGTTACAGGATTTGCATAGGAAGATGCATTTAAATCAAATCCAAGCATGTAGGCTGGATTATTCTTTGCAGAGAGACCTGGATTGAATGTATTACGAAATGCATCATTTGCACCAGGACCAAATAAAAATCCAAAGTTATTGGTTCCATTTGATTTGACTGATAAGAGTTGTGTAACTTTGTCAACACTCACTGTATATGTATTTGTTCCATCTGCTGCATTAAGAAGTGGAGCAAGAACTTGACTAATAAAAAGTGGTGTATAGAGTCCAGGAGGAAAGGTTACTGTCTTTACACCAGCACCTGTATCAAACGAAAATGAATTGTAGGGTAAATCAATCGTATAGATGGGAACAGGAACGGTTCCACCCACAATTTTCATTGATTTGATTCCTTGAATCGGAAAGGGTGCGACCCATTGAAACTCTGCCGGATTCGGATACTTTGCAAAGTCACGGTCATTGCTGTTAATTTCAATACGAATTACACGTTCACTGCGGGCAGGAACCTTAATATTTGCAGCACCTGAACCACGTGTAAGAAGAGCCGTTGGATCAAGTTGTGTTACATTTCTACCAGAAACAAGGGGTGCAATTTGATAATTTGGGTTGGGGTTTATATTCATCCTGCTTCTACTCCTTTTTTGCGGAAGGCTTTGTAGCCGCCTTCGCAACAAGTGACGCAGCATTCGCGGCTAGCCATGCCTTAAACCCATGTGTCTTCTCAACGAAATAAGAAGAACCAAGCATCTTCTGTGCGAGAATTTGTAGATTGCGCTGCTCCTGTGTAAGAGAGGCGAGAAACTGCTTGCCTTCGGGGCTTATCGGATGCTCTGGATGACTATATTGCATTTTATAGTTTTATTCTATTGTGAGGGTGATATCAAATTTAGGGTACAATTGTACTTTTTTCATTCCCTGTTTCAACGATTCGATTATAAGGCCCATAAATTGTTACGAGTGAACGTGAAGTTAAATCTTCTAAAATTGTATCAACGGGCTCCCCAGGCAGTGAAAAATACGGCATAATTTTTCCAAGAGATGCTGGGTTTACAATATATGCATAACATCCCGTAAATCGTTTAATTTTCCGAATATCTCCTTCGGGTTCAGCAAAGTATTTTTCATGGTCATACCCGAGAACAATCATGTCCCAATCATTTGGAATTTTCTGCAGAGTTTGTTCTAGATATTCATTAAATTTGGGAGAAAGGATTATATCATCTTCGAAAATCAAAACACCTGCATTTGATGAATAGTCTTGTTTTGCGATATACTTCCAAAGTAATAAATGTGAAAAAAGTGCACCAAGTTCACCCTGACGCTTCTTCGTAAAATCTTGAAGTGCCCAATGAGCCACGCCCATTTCACGAAATTGTTTTTTGGGAATCTCTCTTCCATTTACCGCATTCCAACGCTCAAACGGTATATTAAACGGCTCAATTTGTTTTTTGAATTTGGCTAATCTATCCGTAGAGGATTCTAGATTAATTACATACGTCTTTTCAATATGTAATGGCGTGGATTTTGGAGGGGGATAGAGTGTTAGAAAATACACAGTTACTGTAAAGATTACTAAACAGAATATGAACAGGCTTTCCGACATCTACTATAGAAGAATAGTACTTTTTAAGATTACTTCATCCTATAAATAAAAAACAGAGAGGATAGGAAATGAGTGTAGATGAGATGCTCATACATCTGAAGCAAAAGGGTCGCCCACTCGCGGATTTCAAAAAAGGTGATACAATTCATGTGAATAATAAAATGGTAAAGGGATATTCCTATGTTCTCAGTGAGGCTCCTGGAACCGAACTAGCCTTCAAGCCATATTCTACACCTGGAGAGATTTTGGCCATGGGTGCCTTTGAAGGGAAGTATCTGAATGACTGTATTGGCGAATTTCCTTCCGAATGGTACGCTGGTGCGATAGCACTCGATAAACTTCGTCCCGAAGGTGCAGATGTTTCGATCAATGCCTTTGGTGTGGGATCACGGCAGCCTCTGAAGGCTTGGCGGAAAGCGGGTTGGGTGCCTGGTGGTGGAAAAGATAAACGCTTTGGGGTTCTGAGTAGCCCAACAAAAAATCCAGATGAACGTGGATGGTTTCAGTGGTATTGTCGCTACTGGATGGGGCGTAGGCTTCCCGAACTTGACGAGATTCAAATGAAGCGTTGGCGGGCTTTTACTCGTCATGCGGGTCAGATACGGGCAAATTGTACACCTGGCGACCTTACTTGTCGGCCTGTGCAGCGACAGGCACTTTTACAGTGGGCGTATAATCCTTTTATTTAGTAGAGATGGGTCAAACACGAAAACTCAAAAAATACTGGGGCTATCATTTAATTGTAGAGGCGGCTGGATGTACTCCTGAAGCACTACGGTCAAAAAAGATAATTGCCGACTTTAGCAAAACACTTGTAAAAGAGATTGATATGGTTGCGTACGGTAAACCGCTGATACAAAATTTTGGTGAAGGAAATAAAAAAGGGTTTTCTCTCGTTCAACTTATTGAGACATCCAATATCACTGCGCATTTTGTCGAGGAGACAAATGACATTTATTTAGATATTTTCTCCTGTAAATCATTTAGTCCTCGTGATGCAATTGCTGTATTCAAAGAGTTTTTTAACCCCAAAAAAATACGTGTTCGTTTTCTCAAACGCCAAGCACCGCATGTATAATCTCTGGCTAATCTGTAGATGTTGCGTATAGCAATAGATCCGAACACCTTCTCAATTAAAAAATCACAGGATAATCAAAATCCGTATATTGATCATTCACCAATTGATAAAGGAACTGTGAAGAGACAGCACGACGGACTTCTAAAAGAATTACCTGCGTTATTACCGGTGAAAGTTGAACCTCATGTATCTGTTCCTGATATTGTATTTGTTGCGAATGGAGGATTATCACTGCCTCGTCTTTCATACCCAGTAGTGATTCTTCCTTATATGAAATATGCGCAAAGAAAGCGTGAACTTCCGTATTTAAAAGCGCTTTTTCATGCTCTCGATGTGAAGACTATACCCTTTCCTGGCTCACAGGATGCGCCTTTTGAAGGACAGGCTGAACTCAAATGGTTTCATGGAGGAACAAAAGCAATTTGCGGCTATGGATATAGGTCGACGGCAAAGACATTTCAACTTCTGGAAAAACTCATTAGTCGAATCTATATGGCAGATGGCCTCCAACCACCTGAACTACTTGTTGTACCTATCGACTGCTTTGATTACTATCATTTAGATGTTTCTATGCTTGAATATGATGATACTAAGTGTATTCTACATAAAAAAGCATTTAGTGTCAAGAGTATCGGCAAAATAAAGAGGTTTCTGGGTGCCGAAAATGTGACTGTTCTAGATACACTTGATTCCTTTTGTTTGAATGCGATTGTAGATGGAAAAAGGCTAGTTACACATAAGTTGCAAGAAGTAGGGTTGAAAGAGAGAATTGAAAAGATTACTGCTAAAGAAATTCATGAAGTGGATACAAGTGAATTTAAAAAATCGGGCGGCTCCGTTCGCTGTATGGTTTTCGATCTTTATATAAACGGTATAAACTAAACACGATTTTTTATAATAGAGGTAGATGAGCGGGTTGAAGTTCCATGTTCTCTGTAAAACAAAACATACAGTTTGGGATCCAGATGAATCACCCTTGCCAGCGCAACTCACCTTTGTAAAGAGTCATACTGAGGCAAATGTACTTGTTTCAAATAATGAATTTACATTGAAACAGGCACTTGAACATAGAATTCAGAATCGTCGCCCCATGCCAAAAGCGTGTATTCTCTGGACGATGGAGCCGTATTTTTCAACGCATACGAGCAAAAAACTCAATCTCTACGGCATCCCTATGCATATTTTTAATCTCTGGAATCAAAATGCTCTTTTCAATAACGGAATCTTTCTCTTTCAGCAACATCCTAGTTTGCCACTCAAACCACTGCATCGCGAAGTGTATCGCTGTAAGGATTCTCTTATCAAAATGGTTGCGCTCATGAGTTATCCTAGAACTTACGCAAAAGATACTGAGGCGCGAGCAAACTTTACATTTAATTGTAGAGATTATTGTGATATTTACGGAAAGGGATGGCCTGATACTATCTCAAAAGGATCTCATTCCGATTGGCAGGCGACGAAACCTGGTATTTTAAGTAAATACGACTACAATCTTGCTCTTGAGAATTGTATACAACCGTATTACATCAGTGAAAAACTCTGGGACCCCATTTTTACAAATACACTTCCCATCTATCGTAATAACAATACAGTGTATCAAACATTTCCTCTTGAATCCTTTATCGATCTAGATGACTATACTACACCTGAAAAACTGCGGCAGAAAATCTATTCAATGTCACTCGATGAATATAATGCACGAACCGAAGCGTGCTGGGATTCAATGGCCCAGGCATGGAATGTGAATCAGGAGGCAACTGAATCCTTTTGGACACCCTCTTCTCAAGAGGTAATGAAGGTGGTTGATAGCCTATCGTAAAATTTGAGCCATTAATATGGCAATACTATTTATAGAAATATGCATTATCGTCTAGAACTTCTTGTAGAACCTTGGGCATCAAAGTACTACAAGACGGATAAGAATCGCAGCGATGAGAATGCTGGATATGATCTTTATTGTGAAACTACAGAAGTGCCTGCTTATAGCCACTCAGTTGTCTTTCTGAATCAGGGCGTCCGAGCACGCATGCTGCGCATTCTAAGCGCAGAGCCATCTACGTCACATGCATCAACTCATTATACACATGGCCTGCAAGTTGAAGAGGAGGTTCACTATCGTCTTGTACCACGCTCAAGCATCTGTAAGACGAATCTCTTTATGGCAAACTCAGAGGGAATCATCGATAAGTCGTATCGTGGTCCCATTAAGGCTCCTGTAAAGAATTTTATGATAAATTCACAGGCGAAGGTCGATGAGGGAACGCGTCTCTTTCAGATTGTTGCGCCCGACCTCGGATGGATTAAGGAGATCGTGCTTGTTGACAGCCTACCTGAAACGGCACGCGGTGAGGGTGGCTTTGGCTCAACGGGAAAATAAAAGAACCCAGTAGAAAAATGCTGGTGCGTTTAGTTTCCATTTTTTCTTTAGTCGCCGTGGCGGCCGCGCAGAGTTGTACATCCTTCGCTTCAGTTGTTCAGGGGAATACAAATTCTCCTCCTGCAGGACTCGGTATTCCTGATTGTGCGTATATTACCGCTAACTCTGCGGCTATCTGTAATACCATGGCTTCATGGGATATTGCGAACTCCGACACATGCTATTTGAAGGGACCTGGATATGGATGCACGATTAATCCTGGTCAGTTTTCAACAACGGTTGCAATCTATTGCCAACTTGGCCCGGCGGCACCTGTAGGTACAGCCACTGCAAGTGCATCCGCAAGTGCGTCAGCGAGTGCTTCTGTAAGTGGTGTGGCAAGTATGTCAGCGAGTGTGACAGTAAGTCCTTCGGCAAGTGCATCAGCGAGTGCTACAGTAAGTCCTTCAGCAAATGCGACAGTAAGTTCTTCGGCGAGTGCTTCTGCAAATCCAACTGCAAGTGCTTTATCAACACCTACATCAACGGCTACGCCTACACCGAGTCAGACACCTACAGGATCAATCACTCCTACACCTTCTTTTACTAGTTTACCATCTGCAAATGTAACAATTATTTATGAGAATGCTCCAATGTCAAACGGTGTCATTGCAGCCATCGCATTTTCATCTATCTTTGGAATGCTTATTGTTTTTACATGCTGTGGACGATTTGGCATTATATTAAGGGGGTCTCCTGCGGCTCAAGCCATTTATGAACGTATTGTCTTAACCGCGACTGAACGCATAGCGGGCGCGGTGGCTGAGCGAAGGGCATCAGTCATTGCGGTTGTTGAGCGTAGAAACTCTAAAGTATCTGAGCCACGTAAAAATTCAATTGTAGGGCCTGAGCGCCGTAAATCAACTCTTGAACTTCGTGCTGTAGAAGTTCAGATTGAGAAGAAGGACCTCACATAAAATAATAGTGTAAAGAGTACGCCTCCCCAAAATGTATCAACCACTGCAAAGAGTGGCTGATATTTTTTCAGCGTAGCAAGATTTGTAAAATCATAGACTGCATACGTGGCTGCACCAAGTCCAAATGACTCAGCAGCAGTTGTAGGAATGGTCGCAAGGAATCCGAGGGCCAGATAGACAATAACTGCAGGAATCGGATTGATTACGAGGGCAGAACCCTGAATATCACGAATCATATCACCAGACCACTGAGAACTGATCATCAACCACGGTAGATCTAAGATAAGGGCCGCTACGGCCAAGGTAATCACTGTAAAAACTGTTGCGCGTTCAAATAGCATCGAGCGACTCTTCTGTTTTAGTAAGGAAAAATGTCTGTCCACTTGGAGGCATTTGAATGGACCACAGAACCAAAACGACTTTTCATAGCGGGTGGCCTCAGCGAGGCTATTCAGGTTTTTCTGCGTGTGCAACAAGAACTTCTCTTTCGTGGTCGGCGATGTCTTGTTCTTACAGAAGACTTGAAATCGGGACAACGGTTGCGAGTGTTTCAGGAGAACTGGGATTTTGTTATTCGTATAAGAAGCAATGTTGATTATTCTCTTTTTGCATCTTATTTGCAGAATGCTGGTAAACCTATTTCAGTACTCTGGATCGGCTCAGAGATACCCAGTGTTCTTTTGAAGAAGTTTGAATCAGTTCATTGGGTCTGTATGGCTGGAATGCTACCGAGTATCCGTGATATCTATTATACTTTTCTGAGCCCTGTGCTTGCTCCGTTAAAATATAAGGATTGGTTTGCTGCACAGGGTACAGTACAAGGACTGGCTGTACTTGATAGTCTAGAAGAGTTTAGAGAGAAGAAAGCAGGCCTAGTAGTCTGTCCGAATCGTTCCGTAAAATGGTACGATGCGGCTGGGCTTGAAGTACGCGGTACTGAAATTGGTGTTGAAGATGTCTGTGAAGTACTCAAATGGTGCACGGCCCAACTTGAAGGATCGGAAGATTAGCAGGCAGCATCCTTGGCGCCCTCATCCTTGCACTTCTTGTCTACGCACTTCTTGCATCCCTCAAAGCCCTCATAGGCCATTGAGTAGCGGAAGACCATCTTGTGTGAAAAATGGTATATCAGGGCAAAGATTAGGCCGTGAACAATCGCAACCGTAAGCTTGGAGCCTGCGGGGGGGAGGCGAGTGACGATACCAGGTGTCAAGAGAACAAAGAGTACTACTGTAAAGAGCATTACCGTGAGATTCATCATATTCTATACTTAACCAAAAGATTTAGTTCAGTATAGAGACTTCATAAGGAAATTCATTTAGCGCCGGTCACGAAGGCACTCGGCTCTGCTCTCATATCCTGCTTCCTTCCAATCATCGCAATTAATATCTCCTCCACGCTGCTTCTTGAAAAGCTTGAATGTGCCCTTCTTGGCGACATAGCCTAACTTACGCAGTTTGCGGATCGCCTTGAGTCCCGCGGCGTGCTTGCGGCGGCTCACGATCTTGCCCTTGTGGCGCATGAGATCCTTCTTGGTGAGGCCACCGGAAGTGTGGCGGGCCGTACCGTGCCACACCTGGGCCTTTGAGCCCGTGGCCATCTTGGCACCACCGTGCAAATTGCCGCGGTTCTTGCGTGTACGGCGACCACCAGCAAGTATTGTTGGCTTCAGAGCTTCCATTCTATATTAAAAGACTAGATAAAAATCTACGCATGGCTCTTCTTCTCAGTATCTGAGAGTTCACCCCACATCTTGCCAATCTTCTTGCCAAGTTCAGGAATCTTCATGCCAGGATTCTCCTTCATCAGTTGAGGGCGCACCTTATTCGCAAACTTCATGTAGCCACTCAACTTGCGCTTGCCACCATCCTGCTTATTCTTACGCGTCTTATTGGCTCCCTTGCGATTGCGCTTTCCGCCCTCAGCATTAAACTTGCCATAGGCATTTGAATTGCCATAGTTATTTGAATTGCTACCAAGTATAGGCGTAACTGAGATCTTAAGTTCATGCTCGGGAGCAATTGTAACTATCTTTCCATTTAATACAGGTGAGACAGTTCCCTCAACTACTTTCACCGTATAACCAGAATCCGCAGGTGATAGCTGAAGTTCATTCTCAGTTAACTTACTCGGTTGAACTTGGGGCATTTCTACTAAGATTCTACATTTGAAGTCGGGGCGTCTGTCCTTTACGAATCTGGGAAATTAGCGCACTAATCTCCTTCGGGTCGTAGACACCTGCAAAATGAACTAGAAAATCACCCTGTTCCCAAAGTGGCTGTCCTTCAACTCCTCGGAGAAACGAATTAAATCTCTTGTGCTGCGCCGTAATCTCCGTTTTTGCAAAGTCATCTTCGTTTTCATCAAGAACCTTAATCATCGCCGCATTTTCCCACCAAACATGATACAGATAATCAGTTTTCTGCCATACCTTCTCCCAAAAGGCGCGCATCCACGCCGTGTTTCGGAAGAGAATATTACCAGAATTAATATGACCACATGCATCTAGTGTCATCAGTAGGTCCTTGTCCTTCGGAAGAAGTGGTACCATACACTCCTCAAGTCGAGTGTTCAGATTTGTAATAAAGACATCCGCATCTGAAAGCCAAATAAGTGCTCCTTCAGGAAGACCTTTCATGACCGAAAGCACAAAGGGTATCTTTGACCATGGAATAGGGCGGTCACGATCCCAGAATTTCTCATCGCCCTGAATGTATGCATATCCGTGCTGCCTCGCATAGTCAACCTTTGATTGCAGTGCCTCTGCAAGACCTGTACGATAGTCTTCACCAATGACAAGTGTCAGAATCGTAACACTCATTTGCTGATAAGTTTATTGCAATACCCTTAAAGTAGTAAGCAAGGTAAAAATTTGAAACTTCAAGTCCACCCGAATTACTCCACAAATACACTATGTCAAAGGAGCGTTTCGAATATTTTAAGAATAAGGATGGCGAGTATGTCTGTAAATTCTGTGATAAGACAACTGCAAAGCAGAGTACGATGCATATGCATTATAAGGCCAAACATTCGGGTGAATTGCCCTTTGTCTGCGATGTATGCGACAGGCGATTTTCACAGAAGCAGATTCTAGATCTACATACACGCGCACGTCATGTAGATAATGACCAAGTTGAGAAGTACCAGTGCCCCTGTTGTGACTTCGAGTCGCAGAGTTTTGCGAACCGCATTATCCACTTTACTCGGAAGCACTGTCGTAATTATTTAGATGATATGAAGGACGGGACAGGCAATGAAATTACTTGTACCGAGTGTCAAAAAACTTTCAAAAGCAGCACGGCGTTTTACTACCATGCAGGAAAGTGTCTTGATAGTATCCAGGGCATTACAATTCCTCATCTAGATGAAGTACTTACTGTAGGTTAATCAATCTCTCAGATTATTCATCTCTTGAACAATGCTGTAGAGGTGGTATCCACCTGCCGCGAAGGCGAGCATAAGTAGGAGTTCATAATACGGGGTCTCTGTATTTTTTCCTTTGAGACCTATGATAATCAGAAGAGGCCCAATCAGCAATGCGTGAATTAGGTTGATATATAGGTAGGGTGATGCATTCACAAATCGAACATATGCCTTGTAGCCATGGTAGACTGTAATCACAATACCAAGAACTAATGCAGTCGTAAAGATTTCATTTGAAACAGCGGACCGTTGAAGGCCAATATAGAGAAAGAAAGGCACGACAAAAAAGATATGGAAAAGCGATAAAACTATATGAGAGTTCATAGGATTCTAAGTAGAGCACGGCTATTTTCAAGTGCTCCTTCAATCCACGCCTGTCTCATGGAAAAACTTTCGCCACAGATGAAAAGATTTGGTAGGTCGTTGAATGGTTGAAGAGTCTCTTTACTGACTTTATAGGGGTCATAGACACCGGGTGTCCAGTAGGTCGCACCTGATTTCCACGGATGTGATTTAACAACCGTAGGATACGGAATCTCTCGTGTGGGAAAGAGGCGGCGACATTCATCTGTAAGCAGTTTACCTAAGACCTGCTCTGCAATTGGCTTCATACCACTTGCAATATTTGTCCAGACAATTGAATCACCTGCATCCGTATAGGAGATCATAACAATACCTTTATCAGGCCGAATTGGAATAAAATACCGAAGTCGTGTTTCTGTGACAAACTTCGGGAGATCTTCAAACCAGACTTTTCCGTTTTTTCCAGGCGGAAAGACTGCATAGATACGATGAAGTGGCTCCATCTTAACACAAGTGAGTGCGGGAAGTGGCTTGAAGATTGGAATTTTTCTGAGTGCATCGGCATGAAGAGCACAGATGACATTTTTTGCCTGGACCGTTTTAATTATTCGAGAGTCATGTAGGCTTGGGCTTCCAGTAGCAAACCAAAGTGTCAGAGTATCGTCAAGTTCAGGAGCGAGATTTTCCAGGGAATGATGTGTATGAAGAGTAACACCTCTTGATCTGCAGTCATTTGCTAAAGCATTTATTAGACTATCGAGCCCCTCCTTACAAATAGAGAATCTCTGATTGGCTCCCATTTCAGTAGTGAAACTGCCGAGTGCAAGATCCGCACGCAATGTAAAGAGTTCTGCACGATACGGAAAAGGGTCCGTGAAGGTCTTGGCTTTTGCAGTTCCAAAGACACCTTCAAGAATTTCATAGAGTGTATGTGTCCCGAGAATTTCTTGAGGAAGCATTTGGACTTGCGGTAACCATGTACGAAGACTATCTTCAAATGGATTGGGTACTACGTCTGAACCATAGGTTTTTATCCAACCTGATTCATCTGAGATAGGTATCTCATGAAGATTGTATTCCTTGAGAAGGTCGCGTGTTACTATGTGGCTTGAATGAATACGACCTGCACCCTCCTCCCATTGCAAGTTCCTATCGTGAAATGTTAAGATCCGACCCCCAAGAACTCTGTATTTTTCAAACACGGAGATCTTTGCATGTGTATGGCGCTTGGCCAGTTCGCGGGCTACATAGAGTCCTGCGATACCGCCCCCAACAATGGCATAGTCGAGCATTGCCATTTACTTAATAAAGATAGAGTTTATCCAAGCCATCACTTTTCCTGTATCAGCACTGGTTACTTTATCGAGATATTCAGTATTCTGGATTGCGACAAAGGTTGGAATCTTGGAGACTTGACAGTATCCAGGAGTATACTTATTCTGGTCAATATCACATTTGAAGAAGGTTACCATAGGAAAGGTGTCGGTGATCTTCTTGAGGTCAAGATCACGGCAATATCCACACCACTCTGCTGTAAAATAGACGACCACGTATTTTGGCATCACCTTAATCCGTTCATCCTTTCCACGGGCGATGAGGGCCTCAAAATACTTATGATCCGGGAGGGGTGTCATTGTGTACGTCGGGTGGGACATCGTTGGTATTTTCTTCTTTAGAGGTTTTATTTGATGGTGTAAATCGCGCCCATGTGAGTGTAAGGGCACCCACTAGAACAATAACGGCCGTGCCAAAGAATACATAGGAACTGAGGTTTCCAGCGGCTTCTAAAGCACCAACGGCGCCTGTGGCACCAACGGCGCCTGTGGCACCAACGGCGCCTGTGGCACCAACGGCGCCTGTGGCACCAACGGCGCCTGTGGCACCAACGACGCCTGTGGCACCACCCTTTTGCCCTGCAGCCGCTCTTAGAGCAGCAGGGTCAGTGAATGCCGAGATTGAATCGGCCGCGCTTAGAAGTTGCGGAGCCTTCTCAGCAAGTGCAACTGTACTCTTTACAGCGGCTACAGCCGGTGGAATTGTTTTCTGCACGGCGTCAATGACAGGTGGAATCACCTTTTCAACGGCACACTTTGTATCGACAACAAGTCCGAGGGCTGCCCGAATTGGTCCTAAAAAGGGAGCGAACGGACCTGTTATAATACTAAAGAGACTCTGGTCGGATTTCATCTTTTCAAAAGCGCTCGGTGTCATTACATTACCAGCAGCACCCGTTGAGTTCATGTAGATTGTAGAAGGGAAGAAGCGTGGGGTTCCATCAAGAAAGAGAGACTTTGTATCATATAACAAGTACACTGCAGAATAAGTTGTCCATAATAATGAAAAGACTGTAAGAATACCACTTATTGTGAAAAGAAACATTGCGAGTCCTCCCATAAAATCACCCGCTGCAAAATGACTGAGGCCAAAGGGGAGACTCAGAAATCCGACATAGAGAAGAAAGAATATGGGACTCGGTGCAGTATCTGGTGCGGCAGATCCAGTTCCGTGAAAGATTCCTGCACCAAGGCCAGTGGGTCCAAAAAAAGGCACTGAAAGGCCGTATTTGTTCACAGAATCCCATTCAGCAAATGTCTGAACTATATCATAGATCCACCAGAAACCGAAGGCGAATAGATTTACAAAGACTTTCAGTGCGGCCGTTCGTGGTGAACGGAGAAGAATATGATCAACTGCAAAAAACCCACCTACAATTGTAATAAATGTAAAGAGAGTTGGCGAAATTTGTGAGCCCCCCCATGACTTTGCGGATGTATGGTCAAATGAACCTAGGAAAGACATCCCTACTAATCTGTATCCGTCTTTGTGCTTGGCAAACAATCCGTAGGCACTTCAAATCCCTTGGCTCGGAGATGACTCAAGAAATCAGATGGAAAGCAATCGGCCTTGAAGAAATCAGAGGGCGCATGTGTGGGATCGGGTAGACGAATTGAGACTGTGCCCGATGTCATTCGGAATCCAAACTCTCTGAAATTTGTCAATACAAAGGTTCCATTTGATTGAGGATAGAGTTCAAAGTTACGTAGCGCAAATCCGTATTTCCAAAAGAGAAGCCAGAGGTCTTCAAATTCATCATACATGATGTCAGGTTCAGTCCATTCAAAGTCTTTTTCAAACGATTCACTGGCTCTTGGAATCCACCACCGCTCAAATGCGTAGTCTTGAATAAGTTTACGCCCAATACGTCGCACACGTTGCTGTGTAATTGAATCATGTTCCATTATCTGATATCATTCAATGATAACAGATAGTAGTTTCAATTTTTTGGACACCTTAGATTGTAAAGAGAACACCACCGAATCCATCCACTACGCGCAGAACATTGTGATTCTTTGCGTAGACACGAACTGTGCAGTTTCCGAGGGCAGGAATGGTCGCTTGATTCGTCATTATTTGCAGTACAATACTGTCAATACGGCTAGCATTCATTGAGCCACTCGGCTGAAGTTCTTCAGGACGGAGTGCCAGACTATAGCAGTAGATAAAATCATCTGATGGAATGGTTGTATGGCGTTGCCACGGTTGAACTAGACGGAAATAAGTTGCATCGCGAACTTGGAAGCGGTCAAATCCGTCGAGTTGTAAAACTGCATTTGCGAGAATGTCTGTACGGATTCCTGTTTCATTGACACTTAGACTACTGAAGTTAAACCACTCCTTATTATTAATTACGAGTTGTCGCTGGAGCACCCAGATAAACTCACGAATCGGATGATTGAATTCAATTGGTACAGGAATCGACTGTGAACTCGGAGGAATTGCAATTTGCGATGTATATTGAATTTGCTCAATGAGATATTCATGTGCTGTACTGACAAACCGACGGCGCTCATCCACGTCCAGATAGACAAAATCACCCCACAGTGTGCAATCGGTTATATGGGCCGGCTTTACGGTTATATCTACACAGTCTTGAATGACATTCGGTGTCCAGAAGCACTGTTGAAGGGGTCTAAACGTAATATTAATCCGGACAGGATGATATTGTAGAGCAAGCAGTGGAAGATAGAGGCCGGGATTCTTACAGAACCAGAATTGAAGCGGTACATAGAGTTTGAGGGGTCCAATCAGTGTAGGCTGAGAGAATCCATCCACTTTGCCAATCATATCATAAAAACCGAACTTCTGTGATTCAGTCGTGGTAAGATTTGACCAAATCTCCATCCATTCTCCAGTCTGGCGATCAATCTCCTGTTCACCAATGGTTAGTGTAATCTCTTGGATAAGTGCATGACCAATGGAATTTACATAGGCAACCGCTTGATCCGTAGTGGAGAGATAGAGTGTAGGGAGTGTAATCTCTAAAATACAGGGACCGAGTAAATCTCCACTCCGAGGAACGAGCCAACTGATTTTTTTTCCAAAATCAGGTTCATTGTCTGAATACATTTCAACAGATTCAATGGCAAAATTCGTATGACGACGATAGACAAACTTAAACCATGTTATCTGAGGATTTCCCGTCAAGAAAACATCTTGTTTTCCAACTGCGACGAGTTGTAATAGACCACCGTTGCCAGTCATCTCGCGGCGCTTCTGAATGATGGAGTGATTCTTAGTAGAAGGTAGTAGCGCGATGGATCCTCGCATGAATTCAAGAAGAGGATATGACATGGATTTGACGGTCCTCCGGTCACTTTTTGCACTTGATCCTAACACAAATATTCCAATCAGCACAAACTGGCTCATGACAGCAGATGGAATTGGTGGTGTTCAATGGAAAGGTTTGGCATCGTATATGAGTACCGTAAGCATTTCAAATATTAGCATGTTTGATACGACACTTACTAACGATCCTTATCGCCATAATATTACAATCACAAATGGTGCATTATTTGTTGACGGTGCTCCTGTGACTGGATCAGGTCTTAACATTGTTCAACTTGCAAGTAGTCTACAAGGCCTTGGTACATATGGCTATGTTAGCACATTAAGTCTTTATAGTACTGTAAGAGGACTTGGTACTGCAGGGTATGTGAGTACTGCTACATTGACAGCAACAGTTGCCGCCCTTGGTACAACAGGATATGTAAGTACTGCAAGTCTTTATAGTACTGTAGCAGGACTTGGTACAGCAGGTTATGTCAGTACTGCACAGTATAATAGTTTCTCTAATTTGATTTATAACAATATTTCATATATCTCATCGGGAAATCTTTATAGTACAACAACAAATCTTTTTGGATATATTCAAGATATTATTAATTCACAGGGCAATGGATCCATTAGTAGTTTCACCGTGAATGGAACTGCAAATTTCTTTTCAACACTTTCAGTTGGCACTTTTTTTTATATTAATGGAAACATCTCAACATTGAGTACAAGCATTGGGGATACCATTGTAAACTTAGGTACAACTCCTGGGTATCTCAGTAGTTTGAACAGCCGATCGTTAAGTACAGGCATGATTGGTCTATCAAGTATTAACTTCATGGATACAGTTACAGGTGTAAAACAACTTGTTGCTGTGACAAATGGCGTCTTTCAAGTGAATGGAGCGTCCATTACAGGAGATGTAACTAAAGCAAATCTGATATCAACAGTGATTGGACTCGGTACTGCTGGCTATCTCTCTACTGTGATTTTTACTGGAGTTGTAAGTACTGCAAATTTGGTAGGGTTGATTAGTTCAGCAAATCTGAATGGAATTGTAAGTAGTGCGAATCTGGTTGGACTGGTAAGTAGTGCAAATCTTATTGACTTAGTGAGCAGTGCAAATTTGGCTGGACTTGTAAGTACACCGAATCTAGAGGGTCTTGTAAGTTCGCCTAATTTAATTAGGTTTATCAGTACAGCCAACTTAGCAAATCTAGTGAGTACACCCAACTTAGCAAATCTATTGAGTACTCCAAACTTAATTGACCTAGTGAGTACAGCCAACTTGCGTGATTTTATCAGCACACCCTACTTTGATTCACAGATTACAAGTAGTTTAAGGGGACTCGGCACACTTGGATATCTTTCAAGTTTCCAAGCGCGCGACTTCAGTACAGGAATTCTACAAGTATCTTCTATTCGATTTATGGACTCGACAACAACACCGCCCGAAGCAGGTACAATTAGTCTTCTTCATGTCAGTTCAGGACAACTCCTCTTTAATGGAGGCTATACAGGTTCAGGAGGAGGAGGGGGTGTTACACAACTTGTTGCAGGCACAGGTATTATATTGAATCCACCCGTTGGCACAGGTGCAGTTACTCTTACAGTTAATAGTAGTGGTTTAGTTGACTCACCACTAACAAGTACGCTGAATGGTCTCGGAACGGCTGGATATATCTCCTCCTCACAATTACAGAGTTCAGTTACTGCATTAAAACAGAGTTTTTTTGTTGTGAATGCCAATACACTCTATCTTCAAGGTACTGGTAATACTCTGACGGTCAGTAGTTTAGCCAGTATTGTCTATCTAAGTTCTTTTCTTCAATCAACAATCACCTACAGGGGGTCAAATGGAACAATCGCTCCTCAATGGACCGTGGGTACACAGGCAATCTCCTTTACAACTGCAAATCTACAATTAGATTCTTTTTCCACATTAATTACATCAAATGCAATAGTAAACATCGAAGTTCTCGGCAACTTTATGTTTAGTCCACTTGCACTTCCTCAGACCCCTGTGCCGATTTATATGTCAAGTTTTGTTCAAAGTGGTGTAACGGGTAATGCTAATTATCTGAGTAGTCAAATGTTCCAAACAATGTTATACCCTACGAATTATAATAGTGGAATTGCTGGTGGTCTCTATGGAAATATAAGTAATTACTTTGCTCCAAAGATTAAAATGAGTATCCCTGGTTCTGTGGTACAGAATTTCTATAGGAATGCGCCACTTGTGCTAGGACACTATCTTCCGAATGCTGTAACACTTACAACAACACAGGGATTCTTAAACTCAAATGCAACTGTCTTCTTTGGTTCAACGAACTCCGTTTTTATTTCAGTTCAAAATATGCCTTAGAGTAGGGAATGAATAAGAAGTCATATGATACAGATGAAATAACTCTTCGCAAAGTGTATGCGAGGACATCGACAAATACAGCAGTGCCTGCAATGACAGTGCTAACAGCCGATGGAACTGGTGGAACCTACTGGGCGATTCCCAGTACACTCGGCTATAATCCGAGTTTTAACCAAATTGCGACTGATGCTGGAACCTTTACGGCAAGTTTACCCTATAATACATTTACGCTCAGTCAAGGTGGTGGTATTGGTTTTGTTCAAGGGGCTCTTACAAATCAGATGTACATCTATTCGAAGGGCTTCAATCAGATTACTGCAGTGGGTGGAAATACCCTCTATGGTTTTTCAAATAATGTCACAACACCTAATCTGACCTTTGCCGCGACAGGTGGTATTAGTCTCCAAGCAAATCCTGTGACAAATACACTGACCTTTACCGGCAATGGTATTCCCATTAGTACAACACTCAATTCATTTCAGAGTTTGAAGGTGTTTCCGAGCCTCTCTACACCCACTGGGCAGATATCCTCTCTATCTGGATTTACCGTACTGAGTGCAAATAATTACTCTTCCATTTTAACACTTGCAGGAACAGGCCAAATTAGTCTCACTTCTGATTACAATGCGAATGCAGTGTTTATTGGATTAAATGCAAGTACTCTTGTTACATCGAATCTAACATCGATAATTGTAAGTACAACCAATGTAACGACCTCTAGTTTTACACTTATTGATACATATAGTCAAGTACAAAAAACTCTCTATTCATACAATGGTAATCTCTTTTTGAATGGAGTTGCTGTTTCAGGTGCTGCTGCTTCACTTGTTACATCTGTAAATGCTGGTTCGAATATTATTATGGGTCCAAGTGGTTCAGGAGGTGGAACACAAGGTGATGTGACTGTAAATGTTGATACGAGTTTCTTAACAAGTACTGTAATTGGCCTTGGAACGGCAGGTTATATTAGCACAACGAGTGGTGGAGGTGGTTCAATTAATGCAACCGGTTTAGTGAGTACGGCAAATCTAGCGAGTCTTGTAAGCACGGCAAATCTTGCAACTCTTGTAAGTACATCGTATTTGACTAGTCAACTTACTTCAACTGTGATCGGCCTTGGAACTAGCGGCTATTTAAGTTCATTAAATGGTATATCGTTAAGTACAGGAACTGTGTTTGCATCATCAATCAGTTTTATTGATACATCATTAAATACTAAACAATTACTTGCTGTTAATGGCGGTACATTACAACTAAATGGTTCCGCAATTACGGGCGGTGGTGGCACTCTTCCTGGAGGGTTAGTGAGTACTAGTTATTTGGAGAATGCAATTCTTGTCAGTAGTATATTTAATCGTTCAGGTGTCATGAACTTCTCTTCACTTTTTGTAAATAGTGTACCCATTGTTTTTGACCAGTACGCGAATCTAGCAGTTTCATTTCAGATCTTATAAGTAGATGAGTGCTTTTACAGGATTTGTAGCAGATTCACTTGAAGTAATATACTTTGAAGGCACAGTGGATGTTACTTTTGATTATAATGATTCTACATTTAATTTTACTAATGAAATTACTTGCACGATTAATGGTATTAGTGCAACTGTTGCTTCAAGTAGTGGAGTCGGTGGAAAAGGCAGTACTATTCTAAATATCACAGGTGCTAATGCAAAATTTTTTACACAAGGATATACACAAAGTTATGAACTTTCTCATATTGATGGATATACATCAACTCCTGTTACTTATTATTGGACACAAGCGATTGATAGCAATAATATTAATTTAGCAACCACTGGAAAAGCGTTCACCGCAATAGATATTAGTACTCAAAATAAATCAATTCTCTTACCCCCAGTTGCTTCAAAACCTGGCTTTATTTATCGTTTAAAAATTACAAATTATGCTTCTCCTAATCTATTACGCATTTCACCCTATTTAACTGGATTTGTGAATGCTACAAACGTAATAGTAGGGACTGCACCTTATGATAGTAGTATAGACGGAGCCTTATCAACAATTCGTCTAGAAGGTTCAAACTATTCAATTGCTCTTGTATCTGATGGAACAAACTGGTCTATTCTATCATTATATGTATCCTCTTTGCTAACTCCTTCAGTTGCTACAGCAAGTGGTACATCTGCTACTGAAACAACACCAACACAAGTTTTACATCATAGATCTTCGAGTGTATTTAATGTTATCATAGCCCCTATGGTCTATTCTTTTATTAAGTATGTGTGTATTTTAAATCAAGATACAAGTTCAGGAACATTTAATATATTTTTTCCAGTAGGTAAAAAAGTTGATAATATTACACCAAGCGGTTCAGAAACTATAAAAGTCTCATTAACTATAACTGCAAGTAATTTAGGAACAATTATACTTACATATGCTAATAATCAATACTATATACTAGGATATTATATATTTGGGAGTGGAGATAGTATTACGAAGAATACCACATCTGCAGGAGCAAACAATCTAAACAAAATTATAAATTTTTCTAATACTCTAACAAGTTCAACAGTCAGTTATGAAATACCAGCGGCAGAATTAAGTTCAAATTATTCTATTATTAATATCCTAAAAATAAATAATGATACATCATCGGTTACTACTATTCTAATTAATAAACCACGTAATAAAGCTTCAAGTTATTTTGCAATTACAAATGCAACAACTACAAAACAATTATCTATTGCGCTTACACCTGGGGCTTCAAATTACAGATATACTTGTATATGGTTAGCAAAATATTATGATAGTACGTATGACACAATTATACTACCTGTGCATTATTATTTGGCAACCACTACTGGTGGCGGAATTACCCCTTAATATGAATAAAAACTCTGTAAGTAGGAGGAGATGTCATCGAGAAAAACATATGACACAGATATTATTACTCTGCGTCGTATATTTGCGGTATCACCTGCAACAAATGCCCCGATTCCGTCAGGAAATATTTTAGCGACAACTTCACATGGGGAAGCGGCCTATGTAGATCCGTATTCTATTCCTGGAATTTCACAATTGAGTACTGCTCTTTTATCGCTTCCGAGCACGATTTCAACATCCGTTGCTGGGATAGGTGGTGTAAGTCAACTTCTTGCTGGAAGTGGAATTTCATTGAATCCTACAAACGGTATTGGGATTGTTACACTTACTGCAACGGGTGGTGGAGGTTCCGTGACGACGGCTAATTTAACAAGTACTGTCATTGGTCTCGGAACGGCTGGATATATCTCGTCTGCGATAGGGGTTGCTGCGATTCCTGGAGGATTAGTGAGCACTGCGAACTTGGCAGATTTAGTGAGCACATCGTATTTTACGAGTCAATTGGCATCAACTATCATTGGTCTCGGAACGGCTGGATATCTATCAAGTGCTGTTGCTGCGATTCCTGGTGATTTAGTGAGCACTTCGTATCTAGCAACTCAACTCGGTTCTACTGTGATTGGTCTCGGAACGGCTGGATATCTTTCAACCATTCCTACATCACTACAAAGTCTTTCGATCAGTACAGGAAACATATTTACTTCAAGTGTAATATTAATTGATACAACGGTCGGTTTTGGATACACTGGATTTGCAAATGAATTAATTGTAAGTTCTGGTAATCTTTTATTAAATAATTCTTTTCTTTCAGGTGGTGGGGGCGGTGGAGGTGCTGTATCACAACTTATAGGAGGTACAAATATAACTATTTCTCCTCCTGGTGGAACAGGTGTGGTAACAATTAATGGAGCCGCATCACCCAGTTTAGCAGGATTTGTTAGTACTGCGAACTTGGCTAATTTAGTAAGTACTTCATATTTTACAAATCAACTAACGTCGACTGTGATTGGTCTTGGAACGCTTGGATATCTCTCTTCTGCCACAGGGAGTGCTGTGATTCCTGGGGGATTAGTCTCGACGGCCAATCTGGCTAATTTAGTCAGTACTGCAAATCTGGCTAATTTAGTCAGTACTTCTTATTTAGCCACTCAACTAACGTCTACTGTACTTGGTCTCGGGACGGCTGGATATTTATCCACAATTCCTAACTCACTACGAACTCGTACGATTAGCACAGGAAATATCTTTACATCAAGTGTTATGTTAATTGATACAACAATTGGGTTTGGATATACAGGCTTTGTAAATCAACTAATTGTAAGTTCAGGTACTCTTTTATTGAATAATAATTCTCTATCAGGGGGCAGTGGAGGTGGTGGTGCTGTATCGCAAATTCTTGGAGGTACAAATATAACGATTTCTCCTCCTGGCGGAACAGGTATTGTTACAATTAATGGTGCATCAATCCCTGCTTTAGAAGGATTAGTAAGTACAGCGAACTTGGCTGGCTTAGTGAGTACTTCATATTTGACTAATCAATTAGCATCCACTGTAATTGGCCTTGGAACGGCTGGCTATATTTCAAGTGCTGTTGCGACAATTCCTGGAGGATTAGTCTCGACGGCCAATCTGGCTGATTTAGTCTCAACCGCCAATCTTGCTGATTTAGTCTCGACAGCCAATCTGGCTGATTTAGTCTCGACGAATAGTTCTTACTTCAATAGTCAAATTACGTCTACAGTGATTGGTCTTGGAACGGTAGGCTATCTTTCAAGTGCTACGGGAGGTGGGGTAATTCCTGGAGGATTAGTGAGCACGGCTAATCTAGCAGATCTCGTCAGCACTACTTATCTTCTTAACGGCATTGAATTCAGTAGTTTATCGAATGAAAGCGCCCGTCTCAATTTCTCGTCGATTTTTGTAAATAATGTACCCATTCTTTTCGATCAATACGGAAATCTCTCTCTCTCCTTTCAAACATTATAGGACTATAGTAGATGCCTGCTTCAGAATTATCATTTCAAACATTATCACTAACACTAAATTCTGGTTCAACAATTCGTGCCGATTTTACATACACATATAGTGGATTTTTTCCGAAAACTATTGATTTTGTCTATTATCTTAATGGTTCTGTTTTAGATAATCTGTTAATTACATGGACTATAACAAATAATGATGGCGTTGGTGTAGGTAGTGCAGAATTTAGTAGATCGAGTGAAGTAACTGCTTCTCTTTTTTCTCAAGCAAGCACTCAAACACACTTTATTGTTTATTATGATCCAGTTGACAGTATTGGACCCTTTACTTCATCTACTGTTACTACAGTATTTACACTTAGTGACTCTAATAATGTGACCATAACAAAGCCTGTTACGATTGTTTCAATTAGTGATAATAAAAGTATTATACTTCCACCTGTTGGAATCTGTAAAGGGACATTATATCATTTTAAAATACTTAGTGCAACAGCCCCTTATACACTAAAAATATTTCCGCTTGTAGTTGTATCTCCTCCAATTCCACCATTAGTTACAAACCTATACACGACTTCACTTACATTTGATAGTCAAATTGAAGGCACTCCAGGTGCTTTTACATTTGATTCAACAACTGGTCTAAATACACTTACACTTGTGTCAGATGGAGCAAATTGGTGGATTCTTAATAGATATTTTGGAACTATTACTCCTGACACTGCAGATGAACTTCCAGGGACAATTACTTCAGAAACAATTGAAACGGTATGTTTTCGAAAAATTAGTACTGCTTCTACTAACATAGCCATTTATCCAATGTCATATTCCAATTTAAAATATATTTTTCTACAAAATGACAACGCAGAAACAGGCATCACATTTACAATTTATTTTCCAACTGGAAAGGCATTAGAGACTGTAACAGGAGCTAACTATAAAAAAATTCTACTTAGTGTATCTGCCGGTGCAATTGCTGCACTTATTATAACCTATTCAAATGATACTTATTATATAGTTTCTGCTATAAATAATCCAGCAATAGATACAGCAGCCAGTTTTGATAATACTCCAGTAAGTATTTCAAGTACTGTTAATTATTTATTAAATGGAACATTTTATTATGTGCCCTATTTATCAAATCTAAATTCATCAAAATCAACGTTAGTTATTATAAAAGCAGGAGGTGCTCAAAAAGTTAAATCATTAACTAGTTTAGTAGTTTTTCAATTAACATCAACTGCTAATCCTTACACGACTCCAATTCAATTGGCTACAAACAAAGTAATTTGGTTTATTGTTATACAAGTCAGCACAACTCAATACTATTTACCTGTATCATATTATATTCCTACATGAGTTTGTTTTCTAACAAATTCTATTCTATTCCTCTCTTCTAGGTAGGGGTGGCAGTATGAGCCAACATAAAACATATGACACAGATATTATAACTTTGCGACGTATATTTGCTGCGTCGCCTGGTTCTAATCTGCCTGTACAACCAAATTTAGTCTTAACGACAGGTGAATACGGTGAAGCAGCATTTATTGATCCACTTAACATATCTTCCATATATGAACTTAGTTCATTTGTTAGTATACTTCCGACAGCAATTTCATCTCTTTCAAGTGTAATTGGGCAAGGTGGGGGTGGAGGAGGTGGTGGAGGTAATATTTATAATATAAGTAGCGCATCTACTGTATATGTTTTTGGCACTGCAATTATTTCATCTGCTATTAATGTCTACTTGAATCCAGATGGTCTCTCTACGCAAAGTATCAGCGCTGGAAATGTTTTTCTTTCAAGCCTTAATTTTATTGATTCAGCTACACAGGGAATTGGATTTTTAACAGTGAGTTCAGGAACTCTTTATCTAAATGGTTCAACGATTCAAGGCACAATTACACAGGCCAATATTACCTCTACTGTGGCTGGACTTGGTACAGCAGGATATCTTTCAAGTATACAACTTTCAGGCTTTGTGAGTACAGCAAATCTAGCAGAATTTGTAAGTACATCCTATCTGAATACTCAACTTGGCTCAACGGTTGTGGGCTTAGGTACAGCAGGCTATGTAAGTACATCACAACTTCTCAGTACATCCTTTGGACTTTATCAAGAAATACAGAATTCGCCTGGTGCAGCAGTAACACCTGCTGTTCTTACATCGACTGTTATTGGATTGGGTACACTTGGCTATGTAAGCACATCACAACTTCTCAGTACATCCTTTGGACTTTATCAAGAAATACAGAATTCACCTGGTGCATCCGTGACACCTGCCGTTCTTACATCGACTGTCATTGGATTGGGTACACTTGGCTATGTAAGCACATCACAACTTCTTAGTACATCGTATGGACTCTATCAAGAAATACAGAATTCGCCTGGCTCTGCAGTAACACCTGCCGTCCTTACGTCAACTATTGTTGGATTGGGAACATTTGGATATGTAAGTACATCACAACTTCTCAGTACATCCTACGGACTCTATCAACAAATTCAAAGTGGACCAGGAGGCGTTATACCTGCAAATCTCACCTCGACTGTGATTGGATTAGGTACAGTAGGATATCTATCGAGCGCCGCAGGCTTTGTCAGCACGCCTTATCTTACAACACAACTTACCTCGACTGTTATTGGTCTAGGAACTGCAGGATATCTATCAACGACTTTATCGACAAATCAGTACGATCTGTTATTTACAAATACACTCTCTGCTGGTCGAGTGTTTGCCAGTTCAATCACTACAAATCTACTAAGTTCATTTACTGTTCAGGCAGCGATTATTGGTGTTGCTGGAAACACGACATTTTTTGGTGATGGAAACTTTCTACAGAATTTGGAAGCAGCAAATATTACTGGAACATTACCTTTTACAGTCTATGGAAATCAGACAATTCCACTTGGCTCCATTAATCCAGTGGGAAGTTTAACGATTACAGGAGATCTTAATGCGGCAAATCTGAAGGATCTTGTTAGTACATCATATCTTGATAGTCAACTTACATCAACTGTTATTGGTCTTGGTACGGCTGGTTATCTCTCAAGTGCGACAGGATCTGCGGTAATTCCTGGAGGGTTGGTGAGCACGGCCAATTTGGCTAATTTAGTTTCAACAAATGCTTTGAATACAGCACTTACATCGACTGTGATTGGTCTTGGTACAGCCGGCTATCTTTCAAGTGCAACAGGAACTGCAATAATTCCTGGGGGGTTAGTGAGTACGGCTAATTTGGCTAATTTAGTTTCAACAAATGCTTTGAATACAGCACTTACATCGACTGTGATTGGCCTTGGTACAGCTGGTTATCTTTCAAGTGCACTTGCAACACTTCCTGGAGGGTTGGTGAGCACTGCCAATTTGGCTAATTTGGTTTCAACATCTGCTTTGAATACAGCACTTACATCAACTGTTATTGGCCTTGGTACAGCCGGCTATGTAAGCACGACAACTCTTGGATTTGCCCTCTCCTCTTTCTCAACTGCTCAGAGTCAAAACTTCTATAGTTCTAATATATCTGTATCATCGTTAACAACAAGTAGCCTTACCTTTGGAACTGGA
>SXGQ01405528.1_pt1 | contig 64124 bp, 54 predicted proteins | sample 3178371 | NCBI WGS metagenome assembly SXGQ01 (sample SAMN11356859, study PRJNA531348) | freshwater metagenome | isolation source: freshwater sample F1-20 | place: China: Fuxian Lake, Yuxi | collected 2017-12-25
GTGGTCAACGTGTCCCATGATGGTGACAATCGGCGCACGCGGCAATAAATCTTCTGGCGAATCTTCCACCTCTACTTCAACCGCATCAATCTCCTCTTCCGCAGATACAAAACTTACCTCAAAACTAAATTCATCCGCAATGACCGTTATGGCCTCCGCATCCAAACGCTGGTTGATCGACACAAACATACCCAAACTCATACACGTCGAAATCACCTCATTAACAGACACATCCATCAATGACGCCAAGTCACTTGCCGAAATAAATTCAGTTACTTTTAAAACTTTGGCTTCTTCATCCTCAGCCATCAAACGCGCTTCCTCTGCCTCTGCACGACCTTTACGTTTCTCTTTTCTCTTCTCAGCACCAAAACTTTGCTTCGCCGACGCACCTTGTAAACGCGCCATCGTAGCCTTAATTTGCTCCTGAATATCTTTATCGGACAACTCCTCTTTAGAAAGAGGCTTAGCTCCCGGAGCAGCTACTGCTGGTTTTTTACCAAAATCTTTTCCCTTATTCTGAGTGTTTCCACCTGCAGGTGCAGGACGATTTCCGCCTTCATTAGCCAAAGGTTTTTTCTCCTCCTTAATGATTCGCTTACGCTTATGCTTATGCCCACCTCCTGAACGATCATTTTCAACTGGCAATTCGATTTTACCTAAAACAGTTAAACCACGTAAAGTCTCTCCCTTCGCTTCAATCAATTGAAGTAATTCTGGCTCCGCTATGATGGGGTCAACCGTTGGGATAACTTCTTTTACAGGATCCTCAATCACCTTTTCAACCGCTACTGCCGGATTATCAACCGGGATAGCCTCAGCTTTCTTCACCTCAGCCACTGGCTTTGGTGCCGGCTTTGGTGCCACCTGATGTCCCTTTTTATCTAATTCTATTTTGCCTAAAACCTTTAATCCTATTGGTTTATCTTCCTCTTTTGATTCCTCCACAACAGGAGCCTCTACCTTAGGAACCTCAACAACAGTAGGAATTTCCACAACGGCTTCCACTACAACAGGAGCAGGAGCCGGTTCAGGCTTTTTCTCCTCAACAATAGGCTCAGGAACCTTTTCTGTAATCGGTTCTGCTACCGGAATTTCGGCAACAACCTCCAAAGGCTTTACTACCTCTTGAGTTTCCAAAAGTTGGTTAGCGCCAAATTCATTGGCCAATAAAGTCAAAAGCTCGAAATTTAATTTCGCGTTCGGATTATTATCGACTTTATGGCCCTTAGCAGAAAGAAACTGAAGGATCGTAGACGTTCCCACGTTTATTTGTTTTGCTACAAGGCTTAACCGCATTGTCTTTTCTTCTGCCATAAAAAATTAAAATACTATGTAATAAATCTAATTTAATCTAAAACCTATTCAAACTCAGAACGCAAAATAGATAAAATATCCTCAATCGTCTCTTCCTCTAATTCTGTTCTACGCTCTAACTCTTCTTTAGATAAAGCTAATACCTGTTTTGCTGTATCCAAACCAATTTTATGAAGCTCCGCCAATACCCAAGCCTCAATCTCATTTGAGAATTCAGACAATTCAACATCCTCATCATCCAACTCATCTTTAGGCACATCACGGAAGACATCGATTTCATAACCGACTAATTTACCAGCCAACTTAATATTTTGTCCTCCTCGACCAATCGCCATAGACACTTGGTCAGAATTCAAAAATACGGAAATACGTCGTCGCTCCTTGTCGATCGTCATCGAATTCAACTTCGCAGGACTTAAGGTACGGGCAACCAACAACTCCAAATTTTCCGTAAAATTAATTACATCTATATTTTCATTTTGTAATTCACGAACAATTCCGTGAATACGAGATCCTTTCATCCCCACACAAGCTCCAACTGGATCAATTCGGTCATCATAAGATTCAACAGCTACTTTAGCACGCTCGCCCGGCTCACGCACAATCTTGCGAATCGAGATCGTTCCATCATAAATTTCAGGAATCTCTTGCTCAAATAAACGCTCCAAAAATACAGGAGAAATTCTAGATAATATAATTCTAGGTGTTCCATTCGCCATTTCCACTTTGTGAATAATCGCGCGAATCGTCTCACCCTTTTTAAAACGATCTTTTGAAATCATCTCAGTTTTAGGCAAAATCAATTCATTGTCATCATTGTCCAATAAAATCAATTCGCGACCTAAAATTTGATATACTTCGGAAGTCACTAATTCGCCAACCAAATCCTTGTATTTGTCATACAAACTCTCCTTCTCAATATCTTTAATTTTCTGAATCAAAGTTTGACGTGCCGTTTGAACCACCCGACGACCAAAGTCCTCCAGCTTAATCAACTCAGCTACCTCTTCTCCAATTTCAAAATCTGGCTCGATTAATTTAGCCTCAGCCAATGGAATTTTATCAAAATCCCAGATGTCTTCCGAGTTATCGTCAACAATCTCCCGAGTTCGCCACATCTCCAAATCTCCACTCTCAGGATTTATAATGACATTAAAATTCTCATCTGATCCAAATTTCTTACGAATCATCGTTCTGAAAACTTCCTCCAAAACAGAAATCATCGTCGGTTTGTCAATGTTCTTATCTCGAGCAAAGTCCGAAAATGACGAAATTAATTCAACACTGTTCATTGCTATCTTTACGTTTTTTTATTGAAATGTTACCTGTACTTTTATTTTATCTACCGCCGCCAACTGAATCCATGAAGATTCTTTGGCAACTACTTTTTTATGCTTCACCATTTTTTCTAATAAAACTTCCACCGCCAAATCCGTATAACCCATTAAAACTCCTATCACCGGATCCTCCCCTACTAACCATACTTTAATTTGTCGGCCTACATTCTTCTTAAACTGCCAGCCATGGGTCAATGGATAATCCAACCCCGGCGAAGAAACCTCTAAATTATAAGCCTCCTCAATCCACTCATTTTCCTCCATGTGATGACCTAATTTCCTGCTCAATAAAGCGCATTCTTCAATCGTCACCCCCTCCTCAGTATCCAGTAATATCGAAATTAACGTTCTCCTAGCGCCTATTGTTACTTGTAAGTCAACCAAAAAAATAGGCCCTTTACCCACATAATCTTCAATCCAAACTTTAATTTTTTGATTCAAATCACTCATCTCTCTAGGGCTAGAAAACAAAAAGAGGGATTAAAACCCCTCTTCATTTCTCAAATTACAAATGCAAAGATACGTAAATATTTCAAAATACCAACAAATTATCCAATATCACCCCTTTTGCGCACAAAATGTTGATCATTTTTTAAGAAAAAATTCGTTAATTGCATGTCAAAATCACAAGATTACACAAGAAAATTTTTACACTATGGCGTACGGCTTATTAAAAGGGAAACGAGGTATTATTTCAGGAGCATTAAACGAAGATTCGATTGCTTGGAAAATTGCTCAAAGAGCACACGAAGAAGGCGCAACCTTCACATTAACAAATGCTCCCCTAGCCATGCGTATGGGCGAAATCAATAAATTAGCAGAAGAAACCGGTGCCAAGATCATCGGCGCAGACGCTACGTCCATTGAAGAATTAGAAAACTTATATGACGAATCCATGGAATTCTTGGGAGGTCCCGTTGACTTTGTTTTGCATTCCATCGGCATGAGTACAAACATCCGAAAAGGCCGTGAATACAGCGATTTGAACTACGAATGGTTCCTAAAATCACTCGACGTTTCAGCTTTATCTTTTCACAAAATGATGCAAGTCGCTCAGAAAAAAGATGCCATCGCCCAAGGAGGTTCTGTGGTAGCTCTTTCTTACATCGCAGCCCAACGATCATTCCCCGATTATACCGATATGGCGCAAGCAAAAGCCATGTTAGAATCTATTGCGCGCTCTTACGGATATCATTACGGAAAAGCCAAAGGAGTTCGCGTTAATACCGTTTCTCAATCGCCAACCAAAACTACGGCTGGAACCGGAATTAGTGGTTTCAATGCTTTTTATGAATATGCAAACCAAATGTCACCATTAGGAAATGCAACCGCAGATGATTGTGCCGATTATGTGATTACCTTATTTTCTGATTTAACTAAAAAAATTACGATGCAAAATCTGTTCCATGATGGAGGATTTTCTTGTGTAGGTATTTCAGAAGAAATCGTAGAAAAAATGGAACAAGGCCTAAAATAATTCCTCATGATACGTTCGTTCTTGATTATGTTTTCTTGCCTTTGGTTTCTCCAAAGCGCAGTTGCATTTCCGACAGAACGTTTTCCAATCCCACCAGCATCGGCTAATCGCCTCTTTTACATACAAAGAAGCTCGAACGCCAATACCGTTGTTTATGACGCGAATATTTTACCTAACAAATCCCTAAATCCCAACCAGCCCGTTCATACCTATTGGATTCGCTATGCTGATAAAGGCCAAAAAGAAGAATTGAATCTCATTCAAAGAACCCTGGCCTACGGCTTATATACCCATAAAATCAAAGATGAAATCAATAGCTTTGAGGGGTATTTTTTAGCCTACCGAAAGCGGAAATTTGTTGTCAAATTAAACGCTAAAAATCAAGCGATCGCCCTGTTTCCGATCAACGGGAAACTTCAGATTTTAGAACGAGTTTTTGTTAGTGTGGATGAGTCTGGCTTTACCCCTGCTGTGAATTATATCGAATTGTTTGGGAAGGACGAATTGACCAACAAGGACGTTTATGAACGTTTTAAGCCTTAATTTCTATTCTAAAATTTCATTATTGTCATCAAATGAATTGGGGAGGAAATTAAATCACCCCCCATCATCATTAAAACTTCCAGAACAAACTCGCTTGAATATTCCTCCCTTGTCCTGTATAACCATATAATTCAACGATTTCTTGGTCCAGGAGATTTTTAGCCATCAGCGATGCATTCAAGTTTTTACTAATTTGATACCCTACTTGCCATTCCGTCCAAAGATAATTTTTCAAGACCTTAGGAACAGTTGAGTAAGTCGATTCATCATAAAAATAATCCTTGCGCTCGCCAACAAACTGTGCCATGAATGAAAAATTTAATTTTGAATTAGCATTGAAAATAACTCGAGCTTGCAATTGATTCGTAGGTCGCCTGATTAAAGAAGAATAAGTAGAATCTTTCCCATCCACTTTATTGAACATCGTCCCACTTAAATACGTGTAAGAGACATTTCCCGTCCATTTATTTTTTGTAAAACTAAACTCCGCTTCAATGCCCCGAGTATTTTGCTGGGATACATTTCCATATTTCCCATAAGGCTCCACCGAGATTGATTGAAATACGATTCCATCTTTTACCTCATTTTGAAACCCGACTAATCGAGCATGGAAATCACCCATGTTTTGCTCAAGCCCTAATTCAAAGGTTTTTCCTTGCTCCGGCCTTAAAGTTAAATTTCCATAAGGAGAAAATAATTGATACAAAGATGGAGTTTTAAAGCTCGTATAATAATTAAAAAAGGCTTTGCCAGATTTCGTAAATTTCCAATATGGATTTATGTTGACCGTAGAAAAATCCCCAAAAGTTGATTGACGATTCCACCGGCCACCAATTTCCACTCCTACATTCGAATTCCACTCTTTTTGAATGGTCAAATAAGCACCAAAAATGGATTGATTTGCAATGCTTTCAGCTAATTTGGGAGAATCATACCGACCATATCCGCTAACGGAAAAGTCAGATTGTTGGGTCGCTTGATTTTTGTATTCAGCCCCAAAAACATATTCGATTTGCGATAAAAATGTTCCCTTCAAATAGGCCTCAGCCCCTTGATTAACTCCCTTATACGTAGATTCACTATAATTCGACCAGGCATTTAACGGAATATAGGTAGAATCATTTCGAAAAACTCGATCAATTAAATCTTGAAAACCTCGAACAAAAAGGTCACCATGCTTTAGTTGATATTGCCATTGCAATCGAATGGAATTAGATTTAGCATTTGATGTATAGTCTCGATCATCCATAAAAGGTCCCGCGTCTAAATTTCCTTGATAAAATAAGGCTTGATAATTTACGTCGATCAACGACCTTTTTCCGATGGGCCTAGACCAAGTCGCCGAAAGGGATTGTTGGCGAATCCCATCATTTTCCCCTTTTTTAAGACTATCCTTCGCCGCAGAAAAACCCTCGGTCGAATAATTTTGCAAAGAAATCCCAAACCTATTTTTTGCCAAACGTGTATTGACTTGAACCTGTGCCGCATGCGTCCCAAATCCGCCTCCCTGAACCAATAATGACCCATGGGTCACGTCCTTATCAGACTTTTTGGTGACTAAGTTAATGACGGCCGACATCGCATCGGAACCGTACAAAGTAGATTGTCCCCCTTTAATAATTTCAATTTTTTGGATGTTGGCCAAATTAATCAAATTCCAATCCATCACTTGGCTTATATGCGAAGGGTCATTTAATGGGAATCCATCCATCAACAATAACACATGGCCAGTATTGGCACCTCTAACGTAAATTTCTTGGTTTGAACCCGGCGCGCTGCGCGCGCCTACGACCGAGATCCCCACCTGCTCCTGCAATAATTCACCCAAACTTTTGCCCAAACTCGCACGTATCTGTTCCTTGGTAATGAGCGTTAGGACTTTGCCCGTGCGGGCCAACTTCCCCGCCAATTTAGGCGCGGAGACTTCCACTTCCTCTAAAATCGTCACCGTGTCTCTTCCTGATTTAAGTGTTAGATCAGTTAAGGGAGCCGAATCGGGATCCCTCAAAGAAGCATTAATAGGCTTTAACAGAAACGTGTTTGCCAATACAGAACCAGAATGTAGCATAAACGCAACAGCCAACATAGAACTATACTGTTGCAAAAACACAACGGTCATCCGTGCAAAACCTTGCACTTTTTTAACAGAAAACATACATCATGCCCATTTCAGGGCCATAAAAAATGGAAATAAATCGAACGCTCAACCTTAGCCCATCCTCCGTAGTCCAAGATTAAGTATTATTTAAGGCAGGTCTCCTGACTCATTTTTATTACCTTTCTTACCTTCCCAGTTGCCCAGTGGTCTATTAGAAAAGCATTACAAAAATTTACAGTTGCGGGGACAGTGCTAGATTTTAACTAGCTTCCCTATTATGTGTTTACTACTTTTTGAAAAGAAGCACACACCCTAAACTGTTGCAAAGCTAAACGAATTATTACGCATAAAAAAACCGTATTTATATTTAATCAACATCCCGATAAAATTTAAAATGATCCATCAAAAAGTTCCATTTCTCGAAAAATCTAAGCTAATTGCCTCATCAATAAAAAAGCAAATGCCTGATCAAATAAGATGTGCCTGGTGTTCAAATGACACCCTTTACCAAGATTACCATGATACGGAGTGGGGAAAAGAAATGCACGACGATCGTTCACTTTTTGAACTTCTAAGCCTTGAAGGATTTCAATCGGGATTAAGTTGGATTACGATTTTAAGAAAAAGAACCCATTTTAGAACGCAATTCGAAAATTTCGACTACACCAAACTGGCCCACTGGACTGAGGAAAAGCAAAACGAAGCGCTCTTAAACCCAAACATTATTCGAAATAGACTCAAAATACAATCCGTAAAAACGAATGCAATCGCCTTCATGAAAATTCAGGAAAAATTTGGTAGCTTTGATCGATATATTTGGGAATTTGTGGACTTTAATCCCATCCTAAACCATTTCCATAGCCTAAAGGATTTACCTGTCAGTACCGAAATTTCCGAGAACATGAGTAAATCACTAAAGAAACATGGTTTCCGATTTGTCGGCCCGACCATCTGTTATTCTTTTATGCAAGCCTCTGGAATGACCATAGATCACACATTAGATTGCTTTTGCCACCCAAAAAACAACCATGAATAACAGGATAGTCATTATCCCGACCTACAACGAAATCGAAAACATCACAGCCATCATCGAAAAGGTGTTGAGCCTGAAACCGCATTTCAATGTTTTGATCGTCGACGATGGTTCCCCTGATGGTACGGCCAATGCTGTCAAATTAGCCAAAAAAGAAAACCCTTCCCGTATTTTTATCATCGAAAGAAAAGGGAAAATGGGACTCGGAACCGCCTATATCGCAGGATTCAAATGGTCCATTGAAAACAATTACGATTTCATTTTTGAAATGGATGCCGATTTTTCACATAATCCTGAAGACCTTATCCGATTGTTTTACGCCTGCGCAAGTCCCGAAGATTTAAAATCCGAAAAAATTGATCCCGCACACGCCTTATCCGCTGACATGTCCATCGGATCTCGCTATATCAATGGGGTCAATGTGGTGAATTGGCCCATGGGCCGAGTATTAATGTCCTATTTCGCCGGATTCTATGTTCGATTCATCACCGGAATGCCCATTCAAGACGCTACCGCAGGTTTTGTTTGCTACCGAAAAAAGGTGCTAGAAACAATCCCCCTAGATCAAATAAAATTTATTGGCTACGCATTCCAAGTAGAAATGAAATTCACAACGTGGAAATACAAGTTCAACATCATGGAAGTACCTATTATCTTTACCGATCGAACAAAAGGTACAAGCAAAATGTCCGCCAACATATTCAAAGAAGCGATTTTTGGTGTAATCCAACTCAAAATAAATAGCTTATTTAACCGATATCACCGAGCATCATGAGCGACGCAGCACTCTACCAAACGATAAAGTCGGTGCACATCATTCTTGTCACCTCCTGGTTTGCCGGACTTTTCTACCTACCCCGTTTACTCGTTTACCATGCTGAAGCTCAGGATAAACCCGAATTAGAAAAAACCATTCTTTCCAAACAGTTCGAGAAAATGGAGAAAATTCTTTTCAATGCCATCATGATACCTGCCCTTTGGCTCACCTGGATTTCAGGGATTTCTCTCATCTATTTGGTTTGGTGGGATACTTTTGGCCAGCAACCCTGGTTGCATCTGAAATTAACTTTTGTCGTTTGTGTCACGATCTATCACTTCTATTGTAGACACCTTATTATTTCCTTCAGAAATCAAAATTTCATTCTTTCTGGAAACCAACTAAGACTATTTAATGAAATTGCGACGATACTGCTTGTCGCAGTCGTATTTATCGTAGTAGCCAAAAATACGTTCGATTGGGTATATGGTCTTTTAGGCTTTGTTGCCTTCGCCATCGCCATCATGTCAGCCGTGAAAATCGTGAAAAAAATTAGAGAAAAATCTAACTGAGGGAACGATCCATTTCACGCTTCACATCTTTTTCCTTGATGTCATCCCGCTTATCAAAAGACTTCTTTCCTTTAGCCAAAGCAAAATTCAATTTTGCATAGCCATTGTCCGAAATAAATAAACGAGTAGGAATAATGGTCAAACCCACATTCTTTAACTCCTTCTGCAACTTCCCTAATTCCCTTTTTGATAATAATAATTTTCGATCTCGAAGTGGGTCGTGATTAAAATGAGTTCCCTCATCATATTTAGAAATATGCATGTTGCGAACAAACAACTCCCCTTGAAAAAATAAGCAATAAGAATCCGTCAAATTAGCTTTTCCTTGACGGATACACTTAATCTCAGTGCCCATCAAAACCATGCCCGCCGTAAACGTATCAATGAATGTATATTCAAAGGAAGCCCGTCGGTTTTTAATTTCAATCGTCTTAAGAATCTTATCCTTTCCCATTTTCTCTTACATAAAAAAAGCCACACAGTCGAACTGCGTGGCCTCCTCTAAAAATTAAAATCTATTTATCGCCTTTCTTAGCAGCGTATTCTTTATTCAATCCCTCAATCATTTTTTGAGTTACGTCAACTGACTCATCCGCAAATAAAATCCCACCACCAATTTTCGAATATCCTAATACAAATTCGTACTTATTCTCCTTGTTTACTTTGCCCACATACTCACGAATGTTATTGTATAGTTCTTCATTTTTCTTAGCCTGCTCTTGCCCTAATTCAGCTTGCTTTTGTTGGCTATATTGTTGCAACTCAGATCCCTTTTTCTTCAATGTCATGTCTGCCGCTTGTAACTCAGCTTGCGTCATCGCAGAAGCACGTTGCTGAATAGCCTGCAACTCAGATTGAAGAGCACGCTCTTTTTGACCTAGGTCAACTTGCAAGCGGTATCCTTTATTTTCAAACTCTTTTTGAGCATCTTTATAAAACTGATAATTATTTAATAATGAATCAGAATTAACAAAAACGATCCTTTTTCCATCAGCTGTAGAAGCACCTAAACCTGAACCAACAGATCCTGCAGGCTTCAAAAACAAAAATGCAATGGCAACTGTTAAAATGCCCAGCCAAACATAAGGTAAATTTTTCACGTGTATTCGTTTTTTAAATGGTAACGGGGACAAATATACAAGGTCTATTTTGATTGTCCTAAAAATTTATTTATTCAATCTTAAATTCGCACCAGCCCATGCCCACAAACCGCCTGTCAATCCTCCTAAAACACCTGTAACGATGTAAAGACCTACGACACTTCCACCCAATGGAAACAAATGTGCCATTCTTTCAGGCAAAGAACTCGGATGTTGGCCATCAATCCAAAAAGCCGAAACAGCCCATAATAAAAAGCCAGACACTAAGCCTAAAGCAAACGCACGTCCCGTTGGGATTCGTAAAATATAAGCCAACAATGCAAACAAAATACCTAATGTATACCAAGGTAAATATAGGCCTGAAATAGCCCCAATAACAACCATAACTAATACGATGGCTACTTGATACGAAAAACTTAACGAATTATTCATCCCTATTTTTTTATTGATAATATAATTTTCTTACGCAAACGCCCCGTTGCATCCTCAGGTTTTTCTAAATACAACAAGGACCTAAGTTCACCCTTAGCCCATGTGTCAATCAAATCATCATAATGAGCACTGCCCGGATTTCCAGACTGACCCCCTGGATATACTCCATGCGCTTTAGGTCTTCCTTCCTTCGAAAGCTCTACAATCATGCGCCAAGAAGGACCTGTCTTCGTTGTGGTTGCATTCACGATTGTTCCACCCCCACCCGTAGGAATATTCAATCTACTTAATGCATCCATTCCCGGAATTAAGTGCCTAACCCCTGTTTGCTTATGCTTATACCAAACCCATTCAGAACCAAATGGGCCATGTTTTTTAACCAACGTATCAATAGAAGCCTTGAATGAACCTGAAATAATTTCGTCCATACTCTCCTTTTTGTTCTTTGTTTTTACGTTGTCCCACCAGGCCGACTGCGGTTCATCTTGGATCATTTTAATCGTTCGATCCATGGAAGGACTATTCATCGGCACATTTTCATCGGCAGAAAAATCATCTGCCCAAATAGCTTCGTGTAATAACAAAACCCAATTTTCAAATATGGTAGCGCCCTTTGAATCCGCAGCGTTTTGTAAATTCCAACGCTGTAATTCATTCACCGCTTGGCCATAAACTCCTCCCGCAGGTGACCTTAATTTAGCCAATAAAAGAGGCAATAAAGTTCTAGCTCTAATATTGAAATTGTCATTTTGTAAACCTCGCAACGAATCCATCGTAATTTTAGACATCGCTTCTAAACGTTCATTGATTCGACGGCCACGCTCACTGGGTGCATATTGCCAACCCATGTAATAAGGATAAGTAGGATCCACAGAACTTTGGTTAGCAGAACTTAAAAACCCACGAACAGGATTTTTAGCATGCGGATTGTGTGATTGTGGAATAAAACCAGTCCAATCAGCCTTTGGATCCGTTCCATCTAAAAGATATTTTCCCTGAGTATACGATTTCAATGGAAACTTTCCATTCACCCACAAAGCAATATCCCCCTCATTACTAGCAAAAATAAAGTTTTGTGCGGGCGCGGAATAATAGGTCAACGCCTGTGTATAATCGGCATAATTTGCCGCACGGTTCAACTTATAAAAGGTGGTCAACTCCTGTGATTTTTCATGTGCGATCCAACGCAATGCATGACCCACCGGAATATTAGATTTAAATGGCTTTTCATGACTTAAATAAACCACAGGTCCGTGATGTGTAAAAAATATGGTGTCTACAAAACTTGCCTTCCCTTTGATGTTGAATTTTTCAATGCGCATCGTTGTTTTCTTCCATTTCCCGTCATGCCAATATTCTGCTTTCGATGCATCCTTAAATTTAACCTGATACCAATCCAAAATATCAGAACCTACATTGGTCACACCCCAAGCCACGTTTTTATTGAAACCTACAATAACATTTGGCGTTCCCGGCATCGTAGAACCATAGACATTTACTCCCGGCGCCACTAATTGCATTTGGTACCAAATAGAAGGCAACGACAAGGTTAAGTGGGGATCATTAGCCAGTATAGGCAATCCTGAAACTGTTTTGTTTCCTGAGACTGCCCAGTTATTAGAACCAATATTGGGATCTTTTTCAGGGGTTTTCATCGCACTGCCTAGGCCAATAAAATCACTGGGACTTTCTGGAATAGGCACTGGCTTAAAATCTTTAGGCGTACCCACCGGAATAATGGGACTTTCCACAAATGGATAATTGGGAAATAAATCTTCGGCAACCGCCTTTCCATATTTTCGAAGAATGTTCGTCATCTTTAAATCATCCGTGCCCGAAGCAAGCACAAAAGACATATTCTTTAAGAAAAGTGCGCTTTTGATGGGTGTCCATTTTTCAGGCGCATAATTCAATAATTTATATTCCAACGGATAATTCCGTTCCGTCAAACTTTCAATATAGGCATTGACCCCATCAGAATATGCTTGCAACGTTTCAGTCGCTTTCGGATCTTCTTTCATTCCCTCAAATGATTTTTCCGCACCATAAACAGCTCCCATCCTTCGTTGGAACTGATCTGAAACCATCCCCTTCTCTCCCACAATCTCAGAAATTCTACCTCCCGCAAAATGCGTTTGAAACTCCATTTGCCACAAACGATCTTTGGCGGTCAAATACCCCTGAGCTACATATAAATCATGATCATTTTCCGCAAATACATGAGGAATACCCATTTCATCATAAACTACAGTCACTGTTTTCTCCAAACCTGGGATTTGCAAATTTTCTTCGGATAATTCACCAGATTCTGGAGCTTCCGCATTCACCCAAAATCCATGAAAGGGACTCATTAATTTACCTAAAGGCGGAAGGGTTCCCCATGAATTATGCAAGGCATAAGTCCAAATAATAGCCAAGGCGAGTGTGAAAATAGATTTAATGTATTTCATGAAAAATAATGCAAAAGATTTAAATAAAAATTCGAAGATTTTATTTTATTTTAAAAAGACAATTTTACACATTTGTGACATAATGCCCAAATAATTTATATTTTTAATCCCTAAAAGATTTTAAAACTTGAAAAGAAGAACGTTCCTCCAAACATCCGGATTTATTGGCTCCGCAACAATCTTAAAAAGCCCATCCTTAGATAACACCAAAGTAGCCACCGAGCCCATCATTATAGCCACTTGGAAAAATGAAAAAGGGACGAAATCCGGTTGGGATAAAATGATGCAAACGGGTCGTGCCTTAGATGGAGTAGAAGCTGGAGCATGGATTCCAGAAGCTGATCCCAACGAAACATCCGTGGGTTATGGAGGACTTCCAGACCGAGATGGCCACGTAACTTTAGATGCTTGCATCATGGATCACTTGGGTAATGCGGGGGCTGTCACATTTTTAGAAGGCATCATGCATCCCATTTCAGTGGCAAGAGCCGTAATGGAAAAAACACCCCATGTGATGCTTTCGGGTGCAGGCGCATTGAAATTTGCCTTAGACCAAGGATTCAAAAAACAAAATCTCCTGACACCCGCCTCAAAAAAAGCCTGGGAAGAATGGAAAAAAGAATCAAAATATAAGCCCATCGTCAACATTGAAAATCATGACACCATTGGTCTTTTAGGCATTGGAAAAGCGGGTGAAATAGCAGGAGCTTGTTCCACCAGTGGATTAGCTTATAAAATGCATGGGCGTGTCGGCGACTCCCCCATCATCGGTGGAGCTGTGTTTTGTGATGACGAAGTTGGCGGCGCCTGCGCCACAGGTTTAGGCGAATTTGTCATGAAAACCTTGGGTTCATTTTTGATTGTCGAGTTTATGAGGCAAGGAATGTCTCCACAAAAAGCCTGCGAAGAAGCCATCATGCGAATAGTCAAGCGATATAAATACCAGGATTTCCAAGTAGGATATTTGGCCTTAAATAAAAAAGGAGAATATGGCGCTTATTCTATTCAAAAAGGATTTAATTTCACCATTACAAAGAACGGTATCACTCAAGTCATTGAAAGTGCTTCCTACATGTCCTAGAAAACTCAAAAATTTTACGTGGAAAAAATCGTTAAAAAATCGGCTAGTAAAAAGCAATTCCTCTTTGAGGTAGCCTGGGAAACTTGTAACCAAGTAGGTGGAATTTACACCGTTATTCGAACCAAAGTTCCCTCCATGGTAGAAAAATGGGGCGAAGACTATGCCTTATTAGGCCCATATTTCACCCATACAGCCGCTGCAGAATTTGAGCCACTCGAATTACCTGAGGAAGATTCGCCACTCATCAATTCCATCCGTACCTTAAGATCGCAAGGCCTAAAAGTACATTATGGCCATTGGCTCATCACGGGAAAGCCAAAAATTATTTTATTCGATATTGATTCTGTTTACACCCAAATCGACACAATCAAAGGGAGAATTTGGGAAAATCATAAAATATCAACGTTAGGAGTTGAAGAATTAGTGAATCAAACAATCGCTTTTGGCGAAATGGTCCGACTATTCATCACGGAATTAGCCCTCGAAAATAAATCAAAAAAAGACATCATCGTTCATTTTCATGAATGGATGGCCTCTACTTGTTTACCCGATTTACGAAAAGATAAAGTAAAAATATCAACCGTCTTTACGACTCATGCAACCATGCTAGGGCGTTATTTAGCCGGAAATGTCCCTAATTTTTACGACGTAATCGATCAGTTCGACTGGTTAAAAGAATCCAAGCATTATGGCATAGAAGCCCAAGTTAGTTTCGAAAGAGCAGCTGCTCAAAAAGCAAATGTATTGACGACGGTTTCCGATATTACCGCCAAAGAATGCCAATACTTTTTAGGCCGAATTCCAGAATTAATACTGCCCAATGGCTTAAATATTCAGCGATTTGCTGCGCTGCATGAACATCAAAACCTACATTCTAAATACAAAGAAAGTATTTCAGATTTTGTCATGGGGCATTTTTTCCAAAATCAGCCCTTCGATTTAGAACAAACTTTATACTTATTTACTTCGGGGAGGTTTGAGTATACCAACAAAGGATACGACCTGACCTTGGATGCCCTAAAAATATTAAATCAGAAATTGAAAGACGCCGGTTCTAAAAAAACAGTGGTCATGTTTTTCATTACCAAACAGCCATACCATACCATAGACCCAGAAGTATTGCAATCAAGGGCCGTCTTAAACGAGATTAGGGAAAATTGTTTGGCGATAGAAAAGTCGGTGGGCGAGAAATTATTTCAAGCCTCCGCAGCATCCAAAGACTTACAAATTCCCGATCTAAATAATTTTGTGGACGAATATTGGCGGATGCGTTTACGCAGGACCGTTCAAACTTGGAAGACAAATACTAAACCCAAAGTGGTCACTCATTTATTGAAAAATGAGGACGACATCATTCGCAATTTGGCTCGAACAGGATTAACCAATAACCCGGACGACAAAGTAAAAATTGTCTATCACCCTGATTTTATTGTCTCGACAAATCCATTATTTGGTTTGGATTATGGCCAATTCGTTCGCGGTTGCCACCTAGGTGTTTTCCCTAGCTATTATGAACCTTGGGGTTACACTCCTTTAGAATGTATGGCCAGAGGCGTTCCTACGATCACTTCAGATTTATCTGGTTTTGGGGATTATATGATGCAAATTATGCGTGATTATGATCAGTGGGGCGTCAGTGTGGTCAATAGAAAATCTCAGACCTATCAGGAATCAGCTGAACATTTAGCTACCCTATTATTTAAATTTGCGCAGCAATCCCAGCGAGATCGTATTCTTCAGAGAAACCGGGTAGAAAGTATTGCAGATACTTTTGACTGGTCTAATTTAAGGGGCTGCTACGATACCGCACACGAACTTGCTGTTTTGAAAAAGTAAACAATCGCTTATAAATGCTTTAAAGCCTCCCGCTTTGAGAGGGGCATTAATGGGTGATGGTCGACAAAATTCAACACCCATTCGGGATCTGTTCTGGCGTATTGGCGCAAAGACCAACCAATCGCCTTTTGAATAAAAAATTCTTTGGATGTGGTTAAAGATAAAATGATGGTGGACAATCGTGTCAAATCTGTCTGTTTTTTGTAGGCCAACTGGTACAAAATGCATAAACGTTGATGCCAAAAATTATTCGATTTCATCCATATTGGAATCCATTCGGATAACTCCTGAGGAAAGCGTTGAAAATACAAACCCAAAACTTTGGGCCCCAAGACATCCACCACATCCCACCATGAATTTTCATCCACCCAACGATGGACCAACAAAGGAACGCGTGAGTCCCACGACTTTTTTGCCTTCAATAAATACTCCATCGCCACATATTGAAATTCGCGTTCAGGCATTGCAAACAACTCTGAACTGACCTCATACCAATCCTCAGTCTTGCCATATTTTTTATAAATATCCTTAAAGACCAAAGCCTGTTCAGGCTTTTTGATTCCAATAAAGAGATATTTATTGCGCATATATTGGCGCATCCAATGCGCATTTTCCGCATTTTCTAATGAATAAAAAGCATCCCTAATGGCGCCAATAAAACTCATCGATTTGAAAAATAAAGCTCGCCTTTCAATCCACTCTCAGTAACCCCCCATTTCGAAGCGTCAAATGGCTTGTATTGAATATCCACAAAGTTGATTTCATAAAAATTCTTCCATGTTGTCTTTTCTCTATCTAACTTTCTAATTCGATTGGCCGAAACATTCATTACCTCTAACTCAATATGATTCTTATTCTTCAAAACTCCTTTGGGTATATTTAATTGATACGGCAAAGACCAAACGATACCCAAATCTTGCCCATTTATTTTTATCCGAACCCAATCACGAACCTGATCCAAATGCAATATTTGACACGCCTTTATTTGTTCAGGCAACAAGTCAAAATCAAAGGCATAGGTGGCCTTACCCCAATAATCATGCGTGGAAGAATCCATCGTCCAAAATGACATGGAATCTAATTGCTGGGATTTGAATAATTGCTTTGGAAAAGAGAGCGAAATTTTTTCGTTTTGCTCCAAGGGTACAAATACCTTGGGAATTGCCGATTTTGCCAAAGCTCTTTTATCGGCCTTAGCAGACCGAACAATCACACTTTGTCCAGGCGCTAAAGACATGAAAAATTGCTTTTGTTTATTTAAGTGCTCCTTCAAAATTTTACCAGTCAATGGGTCTTCTATTTCCACATCTGAACCTGTTTTCGAAAGATTAATCATTCCCTCAGAAAAGTTTTTAGATAGGTTGGCGATGAAATATTTTGCCCCTTCAGGAGACCTCTTCCGTAAAAATGATAAATTCAAATCCGCTATACTTTCACGGTTAATTTTAAAACGTTCCAACACATTGATCGGATCCGAAACCCAGTGCATTAATACCGTTTGTTTGGCTGTATCCCAACGCGCTTTTTCCTCTTCTGTAAGACCAAAAGAATTTGGATTCAATGGCATATGTTCCAAGAAATAAACAGGCAGCCCTTGCTTCACCCATTTTGCCCATAACTCCATCGTTTCTAAGGATACATAATGAGGTGCCGGAATAAGTAAAATTTTATACTCATTTCCCGACACTGATTTCCAAGTTCTTCTGGAGGTAACTTGCAAAGACTTCATTAAATCATCCGAGATATAGTCCAATTGGTATCCCTTATTTTGCATGTGCTCCGACCATTTTCCAAATGATGTATTGATCATCCAGTCTCGACTATTTGCATGTAAATCGAGCAAATGAATTTTACCCTTTCCATTTCTTTCATGCCAAATATCTTCCATCGGGAAGTACATCAATACATCAGAATCCGTCGGATCCTTTTGCAACATGGCTTGACATTTGTCAATGTACTTATTTAGTTCTGGCAAGGCTTCCCAAAAATGACTTTGGGGATTAAAATTAGTACTCGCATAAAATAACCAACCCGGCCAAGCAATTTCTGGGGGAGAATAAGTCGCCCCGTGGAAAAACAGGTGATTGACACCTCCAATAAACACTTGGTCTACGACAGGTTTTATCTGGGCCAATGAAACCTTAAAATGATTTCCGAGCCAAGTAGCCGTCTCCGCAGAAACCAATTTCTTACCCATTAAATTAGCCGCCGATGAAGCCAATTTCAAATTGCGAACATCGGGTATTCCATATCGCACCGTATCATAATCAGGATCTACCCGATAACCCGGGATATCAAACGGTTTACTTCCAAAAAACTCAGTTTCAGGTATATCAACAGCCGCATAGATATCAATGAGATTCCCCGGTGAACCATGCGCTTGATTTCTACTTTGAAAACCCATCATTTTAATCCAATCAGCAAATGGATTTGAAAACTGGCTCAGCAATAACTGAGATATCGTCCGATGATAATCCGCCCAAATCAAATTTTCACTTTCCGTTTCAGCTTTTGGCTTAGCCAACACATCCAAATGTTTTCTTAAGTCATAATGATTTAAACGGATGAATTCCGCAAAAAGTCCAGCGGTATAATTTGCCCCATACACCTCGTATGAATCGTTATATAAAGCCCTTAAAGGAGCATGAGACTTTTTCAATAAGGGCACAAACGTTTCTCGATAATGCTCAAAAGCCGACTTAGAAAAATGGTCTATCACTAGACCTTCACCTCCTGGCGCAGCGCGTTTAACCTTTTGATTGGTTAAATTTTGACTCAATATATACAATTTAGCCCCCGAACTTCCTGCTTGGAATTGAGTCTTTTTTTGACTGATGAGCTCTTGAGTGAATTGACCCGCCACATAGACAGAAACAGCTTGGATGTCGCCTGTTGGGGCTTGCCACGATTGATTCGGACCTAACACAATTTCATCAATTTTATAGGCTTTAGCTGCTTCGGTCTTCGTGATTTGCGGACCACCTAATGGCCAACCCGTTCCTAAGGTCATATCGATGCCCAAGTGCAATCGCTTCGCTTCCTTTAAAACGAAGGCGAATTTTTGCTGCCAACCTACGCCCAAATAATTCTGAAAAGATGATTCAAAGCCTTTGGCACCATAAATTGGGATGATATGCAAACCGCCAAAACCCGCTTTTGCAAATGCTTCCAAATTGTGTGTGATCCCCTTTTCTGTCACTGCACTTCCAGGCCACCACCAATAAACCCAAGGCTTAGTGGTAGAAAAAACGACAGGATCCGAAGATCCTGCTGTTTTCAAAGAAATAAATATGACAAAAATGAGGATGAATCTTAATGATTTCATGCCTCTGTATTGATTTTTATTAAACAAAACGACCTAATAAATTTTCTAAATATTCTTGTTTGCCAGATATCATGGCAGGTTCGCCTAGCTCTACTGCAATTTGGTATAAGTCCTCTAATTTCAGCTTACCCGCTTCATAGTCCGCTCCTTTACCCGAATCAAAACTAGCATAACGAGCTGCTTTTAAGCGATCCAATTCACCATGCTTGGCTAATTTATCCGCAATAATTAAAGCTCTTGCAATCGTATCCATTCCGCCAATATGTGCATAAAATAAATCAGCTGCATCCGTAGAATTTCTTCTGCGCTTCGCATCAAAATTTATTCCTCCTCCTGCTAATCCCCCTTGCTTTAAAATAATAGCCATTGCTTCTGCCCACTCATAAATATCAATTGGGAACTGATCGGTATCCCAGCCATTTTGATAATCGCCACGATTTGCGTCTATAGAAGCAAGCATTCCAGCATCAGATGCCACTTGGCATTCATGTGCAAACGTATGTCCAGCCAATGTAGCGTGATTAACCTCTAAATTTAAACCGAATTCAGAAAGCAAATTAAACTCCCTCAAAAACCCGATCACAGTAGCCGCATCATAATCATATTGATGTTTCGTGGGCTCACATGGCTTAGGCTCGATGAAAAACTTTCCTTTAAATCCATTTTTTCTAGCATAATCCACACAGGTATGAAGCATTTGAGCAAAATGCTCACGCTCACGTTTCATGTCTGTATTTAATAAAGTCATGTAACCTTCTCTACCTCCCCAAAACACATATCCATCACCGCCTAATTTGATTGTTGCATCGATCGCACCTTTTAATTGGGCCCCGGCGTGCGCGACAACCTCAAAATTTGGATTCGTAGAAGCACCATTCATATAACGTTCATTCGAAAATAAGTTGGCCGTCCCCCACAATAATTTAACTCCGGATTCAGCTTGTTTTTTAGCAAAGATGTCAGAAATAAATGCTACTCGACTTGTAAATTCTTTGGGATCATTACTTTGATCTATCGCATCCACATCATGGAAACAATAAAAAGGAGCACCTATTTTAGTGATAAATTCAAAAGCCGCGTCTGCTTTATCGGAGGCTCTTTGACGTACATCGTTTGCGACATCCCACGGATAATGATGGGTTCCTGGTCCAAATGGATCAGCACCATTTCCACAAAACGAATGCCAATATGCAATGGCAAAACGCAAATGCTCTTTCATGCTTTTTCCGGCAATGACCCTATTTTCATCGTAATAACGAAAAGCAAACGGATTGTCCGATTCTGCACCTTCAAATTTAATTTGACCAATGCCTTTGAAATATTCTTTTTGACCTAATATGATACCCATAATGATTAATGCGTTAATGTTATTTGTAATCTCAAAACTACAAATTCTACCCAAAAAAATAACAAAACCATTATATATTTAGTTGGCAAGTTTGAATTCCCATCCTATGATTCAACACCAATGCTAAAGTCCAAGACAGCTAAATCATATTTTTTTCTTATTTTTGAAAATATTACACCCAATAAATATATGCTAAAAAGAATAATAGCCATCGCATTCGTTGTCTCATCCGTTTTGCAATTAAATGCCCAAGGTCCGTCGAGCGTCACTTACAATGCAAATAATCGCTTCGAGCAATTAGAGTCCACCTTGCCCACTCCTAATTCGTATCGAACTGCGAGTGGTTCACCAGGAAAGGATTACTGGCAACAACGTGCAGATTATGACATTAAAGTGGAATTAGATGATATCAACCGCAAAATCATTGGTACTGAAACGATTACCTATTTCAACAATTCGCCTGATGAATTACCTTACATTTGGATCCAATTAGACCAAAATATTTTCGAGAAAGGAACCATTAAGAAAACCTCTGCCACGGGAGATATAAATAAGGGAATCAGTGCCAGTATGTTTGAGGAATTAACGGACCCAAGAGAATACGGATATAAAATTACTTCAGTAAAGGATATCAAAGGTAACCCTCTAAAGCATACGATTAATCAAACGATGATGCGCATTGACTTGCCTGCGCCTTTAAAATCAGGTGGAAATATAAGTTTTTCGATCGACTGGAATTATTTAATTACTGAGTATTACGGCCGCTCGGGCTATGAACTTTTTCCGAAAGATGGAAATGCTAATTACTTCATTGCCCATTGGTTTCCTCGCTTAGCTGTATATAACGATGTATGCGGTTGGCAGCACAAACAATTCATAGGCCAAGGAGAATTCACCTTGAATTTTGGTAATTATAAAGTAGCCATTACGGTGCCAAATGACCATGTGGTCGGTGCTTCAGGCGAATTGCAAAATGCATCGCAGTTAATGACGGCGGCCCAATTAAAACGTTGGGAGCAAGCCAAAACAGCGGTTAGACCTGTGGTCATTGTAACTCAAGCAGAAGCGGAAAAAGCTGAAAAAAACAAGCCAACGGGTAAAAAGACATGGATATACAAAGCTGACAATGTACGTGATTTCGCATTTGCGAGCTCACGTAAATTCATTTGGGACGCGATGCAGGTCGACGTGGAGGGTAAAAAAGTATGGGCCATGTCATATTATTCTAAAGAAGGAAATCCACTTTGGGAAAAATACTCCACGATGGCGGTAGCTCATACGCTAAAATCTTATTCGAAAAGAACCATTGCCTATCCGTATCCCGTGGCTATTTCTTGCCATGCTACTTTAGGAGGCGGAATGGAATATCCGATGATTTCATTTAATGGGGGCCGACCAGAAACGGATGGAACATATACAGAAAATACAAAAAATGGGATGATTGGCGTGATCATTCATGAGGTTGGACATAATTTTTTCCCCATGATTATCAATTCGGATGAGCGCCAATGGTCATGGATGGATGAGGGTTTAAATACGTTTTGTCAGTATTTAGCAGAAATGGAATGGGATCGCAACTTCCCTGCGCGCCGTGGAGAGCCGCAAGACATTGTTCCTTACATGCGTTTAGATGCCAAAAACCAAGTGCCTATTATGGCCAACTCGGAAAACATTATGGATTTTGGAAACAATGCCTATGCAAAACCTGCCACTGCTTTAAATATCCTTCGTGAGACGGTTATGGGGAGAGAATTATTTGATTATGCCTTCAAAGAATATGCGCGCAGATGGGCTTTTAAACAACCCTATCCTGCAGATTTCTTTAGAACGTTAGAAGATGCTTCTGGCGTGGATTTGGATTGGTTTTGGAAAGGTTGGTTTTATGGCACTGAGCCGGTGAACCAATCCATTGAAACTGTGGAGTGGTTTGGTATAGACACACAAGATCCAGTAGCTAAAAAAGCGGGAGATAAAGCAGCGGCTGAAGCCAAGCGTCAAACGATTTCCAAAATCCGAAATAAAACAGACATTAAATCAACGGTAGTAGAAGAGAATCCAGACCTTACTGATTTCTATAATACGTATGATCGTTTTGCGCCCACGGATGCCGACAAGAAAAAGTATGAAGATTATATAGCTTCTTTAAATGACGATGAAAAAAAATTAGTGGCACAAGGAAAGAACTTTTACGTGGTTAATTTCAAAAATAAGGGAGGTTTGCCTATGCCAGTCATCATAAAATTGAATTATGAAGATGGTACCGAAGAGGTCTTGAGATTTCCAGCTGAAGTATGGAGATTGAACGATGTTGAGGCTAAAAAAATAATTCCCACGAGCAAAAAAGTGGTTAAGTGGACCTTGGATCCTTATTATGAAATTGCCGATATTGACACCGATGATAATGCATTCCCAAGGGAACCGGCTAAACCGACCAAAGTTCAATTATTTAAAGAACAAAAGAGATCTTACTCACTTGACAGAAATCCCATGCAGGATGCGAAAAAAGCTAAAGAAGCAGCTGGAGCGGTGACAGGGTCAAAGAATTAAAATAAATTTGCGTGCAAAAAGCGTCTGAAATGATATCGATTTCAGACGCTTTTTTATTTATACAAACCAAAGTTTCAAAGATGCGATCACTAAAACCAAAGCTAAAATCCATTTTACTTTTTGATTTGAAGCAATTTTGGAGCCCCAACTCGCACCGATGAATCCGCCAATTAATGAGGCGATGAGCCAATACAGCATTTGAGATTGATCGAGTGGAATCCAGCTTTTCAGACCAGCTAAACCAGAGACGGAATTTACAAAAATAAATAAAGCAGATACGGCCGCGGCTTCTTTAAGGGTAGCCCAACGAAATAGCAATAACAATGGGCTTAAAATTATTCCCCCACCGATGCCAATCATGCCGGATAACAATCCGATGATTCCTCCGATAAATACCCCAAAAACAGGAATTAATGGGTTTAATTTTTGTTCTTTTAGTTGGTTTACCATTCGAATCACCGCCATCAACAAGCAAAATCCTAATATCTGTTTATAAGTAGAATCTGTTAATGGAATTTTTGCCCCAAAAAATGCAGCCGGAATGGATCCTAGTGCAAATGGCCAAAAAAGCTTCCATTTAAAAAAACCTTGTCGGAAAAATGCAATAAAAGACATCAGGGAAACACCAAGATTTAAAAGCAAAGCTGTCTGTTTCATGATGGAAGGAGCAATGGCAAAAATAGCCATCACGGCTAAATAACCGCTCGCACCTCCGTGTCCAACTGATGCATATAAAAAGGCCATAATGGCCAATAACAGAATTAGCGACTCTGATTGAAACGCGAAATCAAACAATAATGGGGGCATGATGTATTATTTACGCAACAATAATTTGACATAAATATAAAATTTTTCCCAGTCGGGAACACGAATTCTCTCTTCTTTGATTCTTCCGGCAGGTAAGGCTTTTATTCTTTCAAATAAACGAATGTAATATTCAAAGGCCAGTAGAACTCCCTTCTTTGCGACTTCGGGAAGGCCATTGATTCCTCGTAAACCGGCATCAAAATCCAGCTGAATGTCGTCTTCTATTTCGCGCTTTTCCTCATCGGTAAACGTATTAAAATCGATATTTGGGAAATATACACGTCCCCGCTCTTCATAATCTGAACGAATGTCACGAAGGAAATTTATTTTTTGAAATGCGGAACCTAGGGCACAAGCATCTGATTTCAGTGCTTCATATTCGGATGGATTTCCAGCACAAAAAACACGTAGGCACATTAACCCAACGACCTCGGCTGATCCATAAATATAGCGTTTATATTCCTCAGGATTATAATGAGTTTCTGTTAAATCCATTTCCATGGAATACAAAAAAGCCTCGATGAGATCATGCTCCATGTTGAATTCATTGACAACCCACTGGAATGAGTGCAAAATGGGATTTAGACTGATTTTCTCCTCGATCGATTGATATGTATCCGCTTTAAATCGGGCTAATAATTCCTTTTTATCATGTGTGTGAAAAGTATCCACAATCTCGTCGGCCAATCGTACAAAGCCATAAATGGCATAAATGGCATCATGAACTTTCGTATCCAAGGTCCGTATTCCCAATGAAAAGGAAGTGGAGTATGCCCGAGTTAATAATTTACTAGAAGCAAGCGATACTTTTAAATATAAATCCATATTCGCTAATTTAATTCTTTATGCACTTCTGAGGCAACCACCAATCCTGAAATAAGTGATGGAGGAACCCCAGGTCCGGGAACGGTCAGTTGGCCCGTGTAATACAAATTTTTAAGATTTTTATTTTTCAAAGAGGGCTTCAAAATCGCTGTTTGCATGAGCGTATTAGCCAAACCATAGGCATTTCCTTTGAAAGCATGGTAATCATTTTTAAAGTCCTTGTGTGCATAAGAGCGCTTATAGACGATTGAATCTCGAATGCTAACGCCACAATATTCCTCTAGTCGGTCCATCAATTGGCCAAAATATTTTTCTCTCACCTCCTCATTATCCGCTAAATCTGGCGCAACGGGAATTAATAAAAATATGTTTTCACAACCTTCCGGAGCCACAGAAGGATCCGTCACGGAAGGGGCTGAAACATAAAATAAGGGGTCGGAAGGCCATTGAGGATCTGTATAAATTTCGTGTGAGTGAATTTTAAAATCGCGGTCAAAAAATAAATTATGGTGTTTTAATCGAGGAATACGTTTAGAAATACCTAAATAAAACAATAAAGAAGACGGTGCCATCACTCTTTTATCCCAATAACTTTCATCATAATTGCGATAGTTTTCGCCTAACACTTCTTCTACATGGTGGTAATCTGCACTGGCCACGACAGCATCGGCTTCATGAAATCCTGATTTTGTGTAAACCCCTTTGACCTTGGACCCATCCATCTCAAATGAACTGACTTCAGCATTATAGGTAATTTTAACTCCCATTTCTTCCGCTAGGGAAACCATGCCTTTGACAATTAAATGCATTCCGCCCATTGGGTACCAAGTTCCTAATTTAATTTCGGCAAAATTCATTAAGCTATACATCGCCGGTGTATTTTGAGAAATCGCACCTAAAAATAAGATGGGGAATTCCATTAATTTTAAAAGCGTAGACGACTTAAAGAATTTTCTGATGTGTGTATAGAACGATTGAAAAACGTCTAATCTTAACACATCGATCAACAAGCCAATGCTTAAGAATTCGGTGATTTTACGAGATGGTTTCCAAACAAACTTCTGAATACCCACTTTATATTTGTAAGAGGCTTGATCTAAAAACTGATCTAATGAATGAGCTGCACCCTTTTCATACGATTCAAAAAGATCACGTAAATCTGAATAATTGGCAGGCAAGTCGATTACCTCGTCTTTGGATAAAATAACTGAATAGGACGGATCAAGTCGAATTAAATCATAATAATCCGATGGTTTTTTCCCAAAGCGTGCAAAATAAGTTTCAAAAATATCGGGCATCCAATACCAACTTGGCCCCATATCGAACATGAATCCTTTTTCAGAAAACACGCGCGCGCGGCCACCCGCCATTTCATTTTTTTCTAAAATTTCAACTTGATAGCCTAAATCAGCTAAGGCTGTGGCGGTAGATAGTCCGGAAAATCCGGCGCCAATGACAATTATTTTTTTGCTCTTATTCATCAAAAAAGGATTAGACAAATATATTAAATTTTAACGTTTCAATTTTGATAAAAAGAAAAAGTCAGACAATATCTGACTTTTTACTATTCTAATCTGTTAACCAAAAAACTATAAAACTCTATGCGTACATTTTAAGCGAACTTTTAAGAAGTTTTCTTGCAATGTGTATTCTATTTTTAACGGTTCCAATCGGTAAATCAAGCTCTTCAGCAATTTCATGGTATTTAAATCCCTGAAAATACATCAAGAAAGGAACTCGGTAAATTTCTTCTGTAAGGCAAAGTGCCTTATCTATATCTTCCTTAATAAAATGGTTGACCGCATTATTTTCTTGTAAAGAATCACTTGAATTTATAAAATGTAAATTTTCAGTGGTATCGATAAAAGTATTTCTTCGGACCATTCGTTGGTATTGTGTGATAAACGTATTTTTCATGATGGTAAATAACCATGCTTTCAGGTTTGTTCCATCCGAATATTTTTCACGATTGGTATAGGCTTTTACCAAAGTGTCCTGAACCAAATCATTTGCATCATCTGAATCCCTAGTCAAACGCAAAGCAAATGGCTTCAAAAACTTAGAAAAATTACCTACTTGGTAAGAAAATTCTAGCGCAGTCATAAACGTGTTTTTTTTTGTTTAACAAATATATAAAAAGATTAAACAAAAAATATATTTTCCAAAAAAAATTTAATCTAGCTATTTCGATCATTTAACATCGAATTTGCCCGATAAATCCATTTGATTCCAATAAATGCTCTTTTTTGACACTTTATTTATATTTTTACTCTCTTATTTATTTTTGTTTCTGTTTAATGATATCACCCAAAAATCTTTTTTTTATTTTTTTAATCTTAGCGTATCAGGGCATCTCTCAAACGGCATGCAATTGTACATTAAGGGGGAAAGTGATTTCTAAAGAGAGTGGCGAGGTAATTTCAGGTTCCTATATTTATCTGAAAGGCCAAAAAATAAATGCACAAACGGATGAAAAGGGAAATTTCAGATTAGAAAAAATATGCCCGGGTACGTATACCTTGGTTTGCGAAATGAGCAGTTTCAACAAAATAGAAACATCTATTACGTTAAAAGACCACGATGAACTAACTGAAAATTTAAGCTTAGAGACGCACGATGAGCATCTCATGGAGGTATTGGTCACCGGAAAAAAAACGGTAAATACCGCCCAACTAAAAGGAGAATTAAGCGCTGAAGAACGTTCCCAAAGAAATGGGTTAAGCCTGGGCGAAATGCTAAAAGGAATATCAGGCGTTCAGAGTTTGCAAACAGGAAGCAGTATTTCAAAGCCCATCATTCATGGGATGCACTCTTCTCGGGTCATCATTTTAAATCAAGGCGTCAGGCAGGAGGGCCAACAATGGGGAAGTGAACATGCGCCGGAAGTAGATCCATTTGTTTCAAAAAACATACAAGTAATTAAGGGGCCTGCAGGGCTTCGATATGGAGGCGATGCGATCGGAGGTATTATTTTAATGGAACCCAATACCTTACCTGACACTAGTGGAATCAAGGGCGAGGCTCAAACCATATTCTTTACCAACGGAAGACAATTCGTCACTTCAGGCATGCTTGAGGGGGGAATTAAAAATACTAATGGCTGGGGCTGGAGAGTTCAAGGAACCTTAAAAAATGGGGGAAACACAAAAACAGCTAATTACTATTTAGCCAATACGGGGGTCGAAGAACAAAATTTTTCTACAGCACTTGGCTATAAAAATCAAAAAATGGGCACCGATTTGTTTATCAGTCGCTTCCACTCTGTCGTAGGCATTTATGCTGGATCCCACATTGGAAATATCAATGACCTCAAAACAGCTATCGCCAGCGAACGGCCATTTGAAATTTATACGCCAACAAATTTTATTAGAGAAGTGGAGCGTCCCAACCAAGACATCACGCATTCCTTGGCCAAACTCAAAGCCCACCTTAATCTGATAAATAAAACATTCAGAATGAACCTGGCGTATCAAGATAATGAACGACTAGAATTTGATGTAATGCGATTAGGGAAAAATATCAACACATTAAGATTTAATCTTGAAACATTAAGTTCAGAAATATTAATGGATGAAACTAACTCCTCAAAATTATGGAAAGGACAATTTGGCCTAACATTTTTAACTCAAGGAAATCGAACATCGGGAACTCGTGTAAATCAACCCACGCTAACATCTAGTTTGCTTCCAAATTATTTCCTGACCAATGTAGGAATTTTTGCTTTAGAAAGGTATGTGAATCAAGAGATGGAAATCGATATGGGGCTCAGATTAGATTCAAAAGACATTGAAACTCATCGACCTACACAAAATTACTCCCCTATTATAAAAAGTGAATTGAATAATTACTTAGGCCTCTCGGGAAGTTTGGGTTTAAAATACCATTGGACTCAAAATTTTGAAAACCACTTGATCATCGCTAGAGCATTTAGAGCGCCAAGTCCTAACGAATTATTTTCTAATGGGGTTCATCACGGCGCAGGTGCATACGAAATAGGAGATCCACTCTTGAAAGGTGAAACCGCCTACAATGTAAGCCTAAACTCGGTATACAGAACTGGTAAATTAGAAGTAGAATTTGGCTTGTATAACAACAACATTCAACATTTTATTTATCTGAAGCCTTTAATGGAACAAGGTAATCCCGTGTTTATTACCACAGTACGGGGCAGTTTCCCTTCATTTACCTATGAACAAATTGACGCTAGTTTTAAAGGAATTGACGGACAAGTGTCCTACATTATTTCTGATGCGTGGAGTCTTCAGCAAAAAACGAGTATTGTTCGGGCTTACGATGAATTAAATAAAGCCTACTTGGTCAATATTCCACCTGACCGATTTGAATACCTAATTCGTTATCAATTCAAAAAACACAATCAGTATGTAAGTTGGGGCCTGACCCAAATCTCCACTCAAAAAAGGGTTGAAAAAAATTCTGATTTTACCCCACCACCAAAAGGATATGTGTTGGGACAAGTTCATTGGGGAATCTCATTAAATAAATTTGACTTCGGGGTTTCAGTCACCAATGCATTCAACCAAGCATATCGGGATTACTTAAATCGATTCCGGTATTTTGCTGATGACCAAGGACAAAATATAAGTTTCAGAGCCATATATCGCTTAAGCTAATTATCTCTTAAGCCAAGATTCAGGATTTTGCCGAACCGTATTCTTCCATACTTGGAAATTAATTTCTGCGGTCCCATCTTCATCTGATGCCACAGTTCCTATTCGTTGCCCCGTGCGTACACGTTGCCCCATGGAAACGGACACATTATCTAACTTGCTATATACGGTAAAATAATCACCATGTTGGATGGCAACCACCGTATTAATCCCAGGAATATTAACCACCGACTGTACAATCCCGTCATATACCGTATGAACAGCAGAACCAGCGGAAGTTTGAATATCAATTCCATTGTTATTAATCATCACCCCCTTTAAAATGGGATGTTTATGAACGCCAAAATGATCTGAGATAAATCCCGATGGTACAGGGAAAGGCATTCTGCCGCGCAAAGCTGCAAATGAACCAGCTAACTTAGCCTCATCAGCATTCATATAATACGTATTTTTCTCTAAGACCGGTTCTGCAACCACTTGCTTGGCAACAGGCTTTTCTTTGGCAATTTCCTTTTTGGATTCAGGTTTCGAAATTTCTTCTTCCTTATCTGCTGGCTTTTCATATTTTTTAACGAGCCCCTCTTCAAGCTTAGGCTTGGGTAGCTCCGGCTTATTGACTTCTAATTTCTTAGCCTGCGCCGCCATTCGTAATCGGCGCTCCCGCTCCATACTTTTTTGAATCTCACGCTGAACAATGCCCGCAATTAAATTATCTAACTTTCGGATCGCTAATTTTTTACGCTCCAACTCAATCTTCAATTTTTTCTCTTGTTGGGTTAATACCGTCACCACCTTTGCCTCTTTCGTTTTCATGACTTCCAACTTCACCTTTTCTTTTTCCTTGACAACCAACACTTTTTTCTCTTCATTTTTTTTGAAAATCACTTGCTGTTTTTTAGTCATCAAGTCTTGGCGAGTCTCAAAAATCTTTTTAGCCTGCCCTTTCCGATTGGTGGTATATTGTTTTAAATAATCAAACCGACGAACAAACTCTCCCAAATCGGATGATAAAAGTAAAAAACTTAATTTGTTATTGACCGTCGACACTTTCTCCGCCTCATATAGCATCTGTGCATAAGCTTTTTTTAATCGCTCTAATTTGACCGCTAGCTTATCACTTTCTTGCGTTAATATTTTGGCTTCAGACGCCAATAAATTTTGATTTTCATTCAGTATATTAATTTGCTTTTTCTGAACAACAATCTGCTCCTTGAGTACATTTAATTTACCAATTGATACCTTTTTCTTTTTTGATGTTTTTGAAATAATGGAATTCAGCTCTTTTATTTTGACCAAATTATCATTCTTTTGCTGCTCTAATTGAGTTTTTTTATCCACTTGAGCATAAGTTTCAAAACCAATAAAAAGAGCAATCAATAAACTTATAGTGTATAATTTCATTTACGTGAAGGATTCAATAATTTTTCCGGAACCTTAAATGGGAATTCCAAAGGTGTATCTAAAAGCTCTACTTTAGAGTATTTAATGGTAATTAGTGTATTCACATTTTTATTATCCTTATCCTTAACATCCAAATTAATTTGGCTAGAAAAAGGAAAAAGTACTTGATTCAACATAGTGAACTCCTCAAAATCCATGGTCATCTTGTTGCTCGTAGGAACGTCATTAACTAACAATTTTTTTAACTTTCGATTAGGACCCACCATGTTATCAATATTAATCCGGCCCTCTTGCTGCTTTAAAATTATATTTTCATTCTCCCGAATAACTCTTGAATTGTTCTTTTTATAAGGCTGATTCCCGACAATGAGCGATTGGAGAATCAAATAATCTACCTTAAAACCCATTAAAACACTGACACTATCATAGGTTAAATTAAAATATTCTCCATTGATTTTTTGATAAAATTGAACCTTACTTTTAGAAAATAAACCTGTTGCTCCTGTAATCCCTGTTTGAGAAATATTAACCCAAATCAAGCTATCCTTTTTCATGCGAATATCAACGGTATATGTATCTTGATTCTGCTGAGTCTTCCACACGATTTTAGACTTCGCTTTCAAATAATTAAAATTTAAATCTTCCGTGACTAATTTTAATTCAGCATCGTCTATTTTCTGAGGCTCCATGACTTTCTTCGCCATTGTGTCAATGGACGGAACTTCCTTTTTAGCTAGGGTATCAATGTTTGATGTAATTAATGTCGCAGGTATTTTAGAAATGACCACCTTTTTTCCGCAAGAAAAAATACTAATTGCCAAGAATAAAAAAAGGATGGATAGGCGCATCGTAAAATTAAAGGGGTAAGCTTTTACAAAATTATCTCAATTTTCGATAATTCGTTTATTTTCAATCTTTTTATCCAATTTATTACTAGCTCCTTCCAGTGAATTAGCTGTTTTCCAAGCCTTAACGGCATCATCTATGCGTCCATTTTTGTATAGAACGTCTCCATAATGTTCCCAAACCGTTGCGCTATTTTGCTTTTCATCCTTCAAGGCTTTTTCAATATAGAGCAATGATTCGAGGTAATCACCCTTTTGAAACAAGACCCATGCATACGTATCTAAATAAGTTCCATTAGTAGGAAATTTATCCACCAATTTCTTCGACATTAAAGCAGCTTTATCCAAACGATCACGCCTCAAAGACAAATAATAACTGTAATTATTTAAGACATGCTCCTCCATGGGATTTACAACTAAAACCTTTTCAAAACTGGCATCGGATTGCTTATAGAGGCCTTTCGAATGGTAGGCATCCCCCATTAAACCATACAATTGCGTGTACCAGCCATCCCGACTATTAGCCATGGGGACTGCGCCCTCAAATGAGCGAATGGATTCACTTATTTTTCCATTCAAATATTCCGCAAAGCCTTTTTGAAACCATAAATATCCTTGATTTGGAAAGAGAACTAGTGCCTCTTCTGCATGTATCGTTGCGCTATCTAATAAGTTCATCTCGTAATCCAATTGAATAATTCGAGCCCAAACTTCAAACTTAGAATTACCCATTCTTGCCGCATATAAATACGAAACTTGTGCTTCTTTGAACTTGGATATATTCGCCCATAAATCTCCTTCAAGTGCTGAAAACCTTGGATCTACAGGATATAAGCCCTTTAATTCTAAAACCATTTCATAGACCGTTTGCCAGTCTTCTTTGGTCTGAATTAATGCTAAAATTTGAATGGTTAATTGGCCCAAAATCTCCGAACTCATTCGTGAATCTGAAGCAGCATGCAAAATTTCAATGCAGGTAGAATCCAAATTTTTAGCTTCCAAAAACAATTTAGCGCTCATTAAATTCAATTGGCCCTGACTCGGATATTTTGATTTTAAAGGATGAAGCTCTCCTTGCATGGTCTTCCCAGTCACCAAATCCCAAACCGTTTCCATCTGATCCCACGTAAATAATAACTCATCCGGCGAATTTTCAATTAAACTAAAGCCTGCCCCCATAGCACCTAAAACATCCTTTTCCTTTAAATAAATAAATTGTTTTGTTCGAACAATTTCCGGAAAATCTTCTAACCACACTTCAACCTTCTTCAATGCATTTAAAGCTTCCTTTCCATTTTCTTTCCATAAATAGGCCTGAGCTAAACGCAATCCAATTTCGGGCTGAATCGCATCAAATTCGGACATTTTATGTAGCGCTTCTAAAGCCTCATCGATTTTTCGTAAATCCAAAGCAATATCCACATAGAATAACCCATAATCCATTGAATGAGGGGATAGCCTCCAAGCTTCCGCCGCATTTTGAAAAGCCAAAGAATTCTTATTTTGAGCCAAATAGGCCTTTCCAAGATAATAATAAATAGATGGCTCATTAGGAACTTCAAGAATCAAATGTTCCCAAATTAGAATAGCTTCGTCAAAATCATCTTTGATATAATGCCTCATCCCCTCGGTCATCAACTCTTCCGACTGAGCACTTGTCAAAGTAGAAATTTCCTTCTTTTTCTTTTGACCAAAGATTGGACTCAAAGAGAAGCAAACCAAGAAAAAGATATAAACCCGAATTTTCATAAATAGAGCGAATATACCATTTTGAATTATCAATTTTAAAATATATTCAATAGATTCGCTGAATTAACCCAATAAGCACATGATAAAATACTTGCTATCACTCTGCATCCTGCTAAGTTTGCCTTCATTCGCTCAAGAAAAAACCATGGAATTCGAAGAGTATGATCCTATATCAACACTCGTTGTCCCCGAAAATCTCGTTAAAAAGGCAAAATACCCATTCATCGACATCCACAATCATCAAAATAATATGCCAACTCAAAATTTAGGCTACTTAGTGAAACAGATGGATAGTCTAAATATGAAATTCATGATCAACTTAAGTGGGAAAGGATCCTATAGAAGTGGTGCAAGAGAACAAGGAACTGATTTTTTAATTCGGTCCGTCAATGCAGGAAAAGAAAAAGCTGATGGTCGGGTAATCGTTTTTACCAACTTGAATTTTAGTGATATCGATAACCCAAATTGGTCTGCCGAAACAGTCAGGGCTTTAGAAAAAGAAGTGAAAGCCGGTGCTATGGGACTGAAAATATTTAAAGACTTAGGCTTAGAGGTAAAAGATTCAAAAGGAAATAGACTGAGCACCAATGACCCAAGACTTGATCCTATTTGGGCTAAATGTGGTGAATTAAATATTCCTATTTTGATTCATACAGGAGAACCCATCGCATTTTTCGATGTACACGATAAAACCAATGAGCGCTGGCTTGAACTTAAACAATTTCCAAGCCGAGCAAGACCTTCGTCCAAATACCCCTCTTGGAAAACAATCATGGATGAGCAATTTGATATTATCAAAAGACATCCTAATACCAAATTTATCAGTGCGCATTTAGCTTGGCTCGGAAATAATTTATCAGAATTAGGCCGATTAATGGATCTTTACCCCAATATGTACACGGAGATCGGAGCGGTGATTCATGAACTCGGACGCCAACCAAAAAATGCCCGCGCTTTCATGATGAAATATCAAGACCGAGTCCTTTTTGGAAAAGATATATGGACTACTTCTGAATACTATACCTATTTCCGTTTACTGGAAACCGCCGACGAATACTTTCCATACTACCGAAAAAGACATGCATTCTGGAGAATTTATGGATTAGAACTTCCGGATGAAGTACTCAAAAAAGTGTATTATAAAAATGCTTTACACCTTTTACCTAAGCTAGATAAAACTCAATTTCCTAAATAAACAAAACGATTAAGCTGAGTATTAAACTGGTCTAACCAAATTTTTGCACCTCTTTGATTCCAATGTGAGTCAGAGGTGAAGAAATTAGATGATGCATTTTTTGACAAGCCCTCCGTCGCATCCATTAATTTTCCCTTAAAATCAGGATGCAATTTAATCCTCTGAATAAGTTGATTGTCAGGTTTATTCTCGGTCTTCAGCACCGATACAGGATTCGGTATAATAGAAAAGATGACTTCATTAAAGCCCCTTGCTTTGTAATAATCTTGGATGGCATTTAATTGACTGACTTGAGTATTTATTTGTGCCTCACTTATGTCCGAAAATGAGCTACCCGCATGAGCAGGGTTAATCGTTTCAGCTAAGTACAAAAAGTTTTGATCCTTCGATATCGCAACTTCCTTATCAACTCTTCCAAAGAAATTTAAATTAAAATCAGCTTTAAATTCCTTCAATGATTCCCAAAAACCAAAATTAAACCAAGCAAATTCAATATTGGCCTCAAGAGATTGATGATATAAATTTTCCTTGATAACCCGGTCTATTTCGGAAGTAAAAAATGCTATTTTCTGACGTTTATTTAACATAGTGTTTACAGCCTCCGCCCTATCCAAGCGAGCCTTCACGGAATTTAAATTAAATAGACCCAACATATTTCGCTCAACCGATTCGATCAATAAGATATTTTTTTTGTTTTTATAAGGATTGATTTCTACGGGATTGGCGACAGACCAACGAATAAACTGGACTTGATTTATCCCCACATAATACCGAGGATCCTCTTTGAAATAACTGTACAAATAACTATCCCCCAGAATAAAAAGCTTAGCCGTATCGCTATTTGCTTTTTGATCTATCGCCGGCATTGAAACAAAATTAGTGTCTTTTACCTTTTTAAATTTACTCAAATACGTCAATCCATACAGATCGCCATACAGGTATTTATCTGCTCCAAAAGCTCCTACTCGGCTGTAACGATCACGTGCAATCCACTTCATACCCATATTTGAACTAGTCAAATACAAGGTGAGTGCACAAAAAATAAACACGAGAAATGCGAATAATTTTTGCATTGATTAAAACTGAAAATAAATAAACTGTTTCAAATTAAAGACACCAAAAAAGTAAATCAAAAACATCAATCCCACCATAATAGGCCAAAATAATTGAACCGAATCCAACTTTATTTTGTCCCTTTTTAAATCAAACAGATATAAAACTACAATCAACAAAATAGAAAATAATAATTCATTGGCATTAAAAGCTAATGATATCGGGTCAGAAAATGTGCCTTGAGTTAGTTGGCGGAAATAAATCTGTATATCCCCGAATTTTGGAATTCTAAAAAATACCCAGGCAAACGTAACGAATAGAAATGTGAATAGTCGGTACAGCCAAATTCCAGCCACTGAGTTGCGCCGATCAGCCGCCAAATTAGGGAAAATCCGATTAAGCGTTAAACCAATTAATTGGAACAGTCCATGCAAAGCTCCCCAAATAACAAAGTTCCAACTAGCTCCATGCCAAAAGCCAGATAATATAAAGACAATCATAATGTTGATATACCAACGAGGAACGGAAACGCGGTTACCCCCCAAAGAAAAATACACATAATCTTTAAACCAAGTGGAGAGGGAAATATGCCAACGGCGCCAAAAATCTGGAATAGATGTGGCTGAATAGGGCGCATTAAAATTATTCATCAATTTGAAACCCATCACCTTGGATGCACCAATGGCGATATCTGAATATCCTGAAAAATCGCAATAGATTTGAAATGAATAAAAGATACTGGCAATAATTAAATTCAAGCTACTTTGGCCTGACAGATTAGCATAGGCTGGGTCAACCACCATCGCTAGTCGGTCCGCAATGACTACTTTTTTGAAAAAACCTTGCATCATTTGCAATAAGCCTGATTTTACTCGGTCCGTATCCCAAACATGCTTTTCGTAAAACTGATGAATCAAATTTTGAGGTCTTTCGATAGGGCCGGCCACCAACTGTGGATAAAACATCACATAAAGACTATAAATTCCAAAATTCCGTTCTGCCTTTTGGTTCCCACGATACACTTCAATCGTATAGCTCATGGCCTGAAACGTATGGAACGACAAGCCGATAGGCAGTAAAAAATTAAAAACCGGGAATTGAACAGGAACGGAGAAATAATTGGCTAGGAAATTAAAGTTGTCCGTGAAAAAAAAGTAATATTTAAAAATGGCCAAAACTCCTAAGTTGGCCAACAAACTAAATCCCAAAAATATTTTTTTCGCACCCCCCTGAAACCGTTCCAAATAGATTCCAGCAAAATAATCGATCACTATAGTCAGGCCTAATATCCCTAAATAAATAGGAACAAAAGCCATATAAAAATAACAAGAAGCTAAGAGCAATAAGGCCCACCTGTACTTGTGAGCCAATAAAAAATAAGCACTGGTCACAATTCCAAAAAACACCAAAAACTGCAATGAATTGAAAACCATGTCTACCTTGTTTTATGCAACGGTCAAACGGACATTTAAATTTATATCATCAATGCTCACTTCAGAATAATCATCCCCTATTTCCTTCACCCAATCGATCGAAAGAGCCTGAACTTCTTGGGATATGTAACCTTTAAATTCTGTCAAACTTTCTTTCCATTCACTGGTATTTTCTTGAATCGAAATATGAATTTTATCAATCACATCAAAACCTAAGTCTTTCCTTAAATTTTGGACACGGTTTACAAACTCACGAGCCATCCCTTCGCGAATCAATTCCGGACTCAGTGTATTGTCTAATGCAATGGTTAATCCCCCTTCACTAGCAGTCAAATAACCTGGCATATCTTCCGTCATCACTTCTATGTCACCCATTCCTATCTCAAATCCTTGTAGATTAACCATGCCATTAGATTCCACCATGAACAAATCCTCTGTTGACATTCCCGTAATAAGATCAGCAACCACTTTCATATCCTTTCCAAACTTAGGACCCAAAGCTTTGAAATTCGGTTTCACGCGCTTACTCAAAACGCCAGAAGCATCGTTTAAATAATTCACCTGCTTAACATTGACTTCAGATTTTATTAAATCCTCAACACGTCTAATTTGCTCGCGCACATTTTCTTGTAATACCGGTACTAAAACTTGGGCAAGCGGTTGACGCACCTTTAATTTATGCACCTTACGAATCGAGTGTACCAAAGAGCAAATTCGCTGAGCTAATTCCATCGAAGTCTCCAGATTTTCGTTTTTCCAAGCTGAATTTACCTGAACAAAATCAGTTAAATGAACCGATTCCTTTTGAGTCAAATTTTTATACAACCACTCTCCATAAAACGGTGCGATGGGAGACATCAGTTGGGCCACCGTTTCTAAACAAGTATACAAGGTCTGATAAGCCGCTTTTTTATCTGTACTTAAGCCTAATTCTTTCGCTTCAGGGTTCCAAAAACGACGTCTAGATAAACGAACATACCAGTTTGACAAATGATCGCACACAAAATCTTGTATCGCCCGACCCGCTTTTGTGGGCTCATAGGTTTCAAAAGACTCATCCACCTCAGCAATTAAATTCATCAATTTAGATAAAATCCAGCGGTCTAATTCAGATAAATTTTCCTCTACGACACGAACATTTGAGGCATCAAAACCATCTAAATTGGCATAAAGTGCAAAGAAATTATAGGTATTCGTTAGCGTTCCAAAGAACTTATTTCGTACTTCAGTAATTCCGGCTAAATCAAATTTTAAATTATCCCAAGGCTGAGCGTTGGTAATCATATACCAGCGCGTAGGATCAGCGCCATACTTCAATAAAGTGTCGAAAGGATCGATCGCATTACCGAGTCTTTTGGACATTTTGTTTCCATTTTTATCCAGCACTAAACCGGTGGAAACAACATGTTTAAAGGCGACCGAATCCTCCACCATGGCTGAAATTGCATGTAAAGTGAAGAACCAACCACGCGTTTGGTCCACTCCTTCCGATATAAAATCAGCAGGATACGATTTTTTAAATATTTCTTGATTCTCAAATGGATAGTGCCATTGAGCAAAAGGCATTGCACCAGAATCAAACCAAACATCGATCAAATCTAACTCTCGAGAAAGCAACTGGCCTGAAGGACTCAACAAATAAATCTCATCCACAAAAGGTCGGTGTAAATCAGCTTGCCCATTTTCAAGCGCAATTTGAAATGCCGAATTTCCAGCTAATTGTTTCTCGGATAATTTCCCTGATGCATTTGCGAGCTTGATCTCATCGGCCAACTGTGCCAATGAGCCAATGCAAATTTCTTCAGATCCATCTTCTGTTCTCCAGATGGGCAGTGGGGTTCCCCAATACCGTGAGCGAGACAAATTCCAGTCCACTAAATTCTCCAACCAGTTTCCAAAACGACCCGTTCCAGTGGATTCAGGCTTCCATTCAATCGTCTTGTTTAAGGCAATTAATTTATCTTTAGCGGCCGTCGTTTTAATGAACCATGAGTCCAAAGGATAATATAAAATGGGTTTATCCGTACGCCAACAATGGGGATAGGGGTGATCAAATTTCTGAACATTAAACGCTTTATTTTCGGTTTTTAATTGGATCGCAATTCGTTCATCCACCGATAAATACTTATCTCTTCCTTGTTTAATTCTGGCCTCTTCTTTTTCTTCGTCTGTCAAATAAGCTTCTTTTACGGGCTCCAACGCATAATCCGTCACTTCTTTGACAAAGCGTCCCTGACGATTTACTAAGGGTACATCTTTCCCGTTTTCATCCTGAACTAAAATGGCTGGAATTCCATTTTGTTGGGCTACCCGAAAGTCATCCGCTCCGAAAGTTGGCGCAGTGTGAACCATCCCAGTACCATCTTCCGTCGTAACAAAATCCCCTAAAATAACTCGGAAAGCTGGTTCCTTGGGCGAAACATAGGACATCAAAGCTTCATATTCAACCCCTTCTAAATCAGAACCTTTACACGAAGCCACAATCTGATAAGGAATTGCACTAGGCTTTTTGTCCGCGTCGACATACGCTTGAAAATCACCATTTTCAGCAGCAGCTTGGAAATAATTTTTCACTAAATCCTTGGCTAAAACCACATGGACAGGTAAAAAAGTATAGGGATTAAACGTCTTGACCAAAACATAGGTAATATTTTTTCCTGCCGTAAGGGCTGCATTGGAAGGCAAAGTCCATGGAGTAGTGGTCCAGGCAAGTAAATAAACAGGCCCCTGATTTGAATGATCAAACAAAAATGCGGATTTACTCGTTTTTTTTGCTTTAAACTGAGCAGTCAATGAAGTATCTTTTACATCTTTATAACAACCGGGCTGATTTAACTCATGGGAGGATAAACCCGTTCCGGCTGCGGGGGAATAAGGCTGAATCGTATAGCCTTTATACAATAATCCTTGGTCATAAAGGCGTTTTAATAAGTTCCAAACGCTTTCAATATAAGGTGTCTGATAGGTCACATACGGGGAAGAAAGGTCTACCCAATACCCCATTTTCTCTGTTAAATCATTCCACTGATCTGTGAATTTCATCACAGTTTCACGGCAACGCTGGTTATATTCTTCGACGGAAATTGTTTTTCCGATATCTTCTTTGGTGATTCCTAACTCTTTTTCTACTTGTAATTCGACTGGAAGACCATGGGTATCCCACCCCCCTTTTCGCTTCACTTGCTTCCCTTTCAGCGTTTGGTAACGGCAAAAAATATCTTTAATTGCCCTTGCCATCACGTGATGGATGCCTGGAGTTCCGTTGGCAGAAGGTGGCCCTTCATAAAAAGTATAGCTTGGTTTTCCTTCCCGACTAGAAATTGATTTTTCGAAAATGTCGTTATTTTTCCAGAAGTTTAAAATTTCTTCTGCTAATACAGCATAATCTAAATTTTTATATTCTTTGAAGGCCACAGTGTTTTTGTTTTTTATGAAATAATCGGCAAAATTGAGGCAAAAATAAGAAAAAATAATGGAAAGGCGACGATGCACCTCTTCTGTAATCGTGTAAATGTTGAGACAAGCCAATTAATAAAATGAACATTGAGTTACATCTGATCAAGCAATTATCCTTCCTATGAAAAAATCTGAAATTAGAGAAAAGGCCTTGTCGGAAAGAAAAAGTTGGTCTCAAGAAAAATTTGAATGGATGAATTCAGAATTATTGAATCAAATCCAAGCGTTTATACAGCCTCTGCCCAGAAATTTGATGCTTATGAGTTTTCATAGTATGGAACAACATCGAGAAATCATGACGGCCCAACTACATGAAATATTGATACATGAACCCTTTTATCATCAATTGATTTTTCCGAAAGTTGAGAAAAATACGAGCCAATTAATCCCATTTTTGACAGATAAAAAATCAATATTTGTGCGATCTGACTGGGGGATTTTAGAACCGACAAATGATACCTCGGTCCAATTAAACCCTAAAGATATCGACTTAATATTCATTCCTTTATTGGCTATAGACACACAGGGACATCGAGTAGGATATGGTAAAGGGTTTTATGATCGATTTTTAGCGAACACTAAACCGGACCTGATTAAAATTGGTTTAGGTCTCGAGGAACCCATTGAACCGATTGAAGACTTGAATCCCTTTGATATTGCTTTGGATTTTGCGATCACGCCTAAATCGGTCTATCGTTTTCGTTGATTTATTTACAAAAAAGATTTCGAATCAAAATTTAAGCCCTAATTTTACAGGATTAAATAATTTCCATCTGGTGAAAGCGAAGCTATTGTTATTCTTTATTGTAATTTCTGGGCCTATTTTAGGTCAAAAAGAATTGAAAAAAGAATTATTTCCAATCGGCGAAACTCAAACTGGATTTAGAAAACAATTTGTTTATAAACGGCAATTGATCGACAACCCATTGGCCTTGCAAATCCCACTTTTGGAGGCACAAGATCCCGTGGTGAGTCGGGAATTTTTAATTTACAAAAGACAGCAAAGCAACATAAGATGGATTTCGGGATTAACCGCATTGCTATCATTTTATACTTTGCTAAATAAAGACGCTGTTTCGGATGGTTTTTATTGGTCCGTAGTGGGAGGAAGTGCGGTGGCTAATTTGTATTTTGGATCAGTTAGTGTTCGTCATTTTAGACGAGCGTTAAATCGATATAACGAATTAGCGAATGATGGATCAAAAATGAGTTTTAAATATTCAACGGATGATCGTTTTGGTTCATCGGTAGGTTTAGTTTGGCATTATAAATTTTAATAAAACAAAAAATGAAAGTTGCGATTGTAGGCGCCACGGGATTAGTAGGTGGTGAAATTTTAAAAGTATTAGCGGAAAGAAATTTTTCTGTCACTGAGATAATTCCCGTTGCCTCTGAGCGGTCGATTGGAAAAAAAATAAACTTCAAGGGGGTTGATTATTCCGTTGTTAGTTACGAAACAGCCATCGCCATGAAACCTAATGTGGCCATTTTTTCAGCGGGCGGGGGTACTTCCTTAGAGGTGGCACCTAAATTTGCCGCGGCAGGAATAACGGTTGTTGACAATTCATCTGCATGGCGTATGGATCCCACCAAAAAATTAGTGGTGCCTGAAATTAATGCCTATACCTTGACCAAGGAGGATAAAATTATTGCTAATCCAAATTGCTCGACGATTCAAATGGTCGTTATTTTAAATCCATTGCATAAAAAATATAAAATTAAGCGTGTGGTGGTTTCGACGTATCAATCGGTTACTGGAACTGGAAAAGCTGCCGTAGACCAATTGTTTGATGAGCGAGCAGGAAAAGAAAATATAGCGCGTGTATATCCGCACAAGATTGATCTAAACGTATTGCCTCATATTGATGTTTTCTTGGACAACGGATATACCAAAGAAGAGATGAAAATGATTTTGGAAACTAAGAAAATTATGATGGATGATTCGATTCAAGTTACGGCCACGACTGTACGTATACCTACGATTGGTGGCCATTCGGAAGCGGTAAATATTGAATTTGAACATGATTTTGATTTGGCAGAAGTACGAAAAATTTTGGAACATGAGGAAGGGGTAATCGTCCAAGATGATCCTAAGAATTTTTTATATCCAATGCCGATCACTGCGCACGGAAAAGATGAAGTTTTTGTTGGGAGAATTCGCAGGGATGAGAGTCAAAAAAATACGCTAAACTTGTGGATTGTAGCTGATAATTTACGTAAAGGAGCAGCGACCAATGCCATTCAAATAGCGGAATATTTAGCAAAAAATCAGTTGATTTAATAATAAGCATTCTCGTTTCAGGCTATGACAAGACTTAGTGTCAATATCAATAAAATTGCCACTTTGCGAAATTCGCGCGGAGGGGATAATCCAAATTTATTGGACGTCGCTAAAGATTGTGAGCGATATGGAGCTGATGGCATTACGGTCCATCCGAGGCCCGATGAGCGACATATTCGATATGCGGATGTCTATGCCTTAAAAAAAATAGTTACTTCGGAATTTAATATTGAGGGAAATCCGCTTGAGGCATCATTTGTCGACCTTGTTTTGTCGGTAAAACCAGAACAAGTGACCTTAGTTCCTGATGCCTTGGACCAACTCACTTCGAATCATGGTTGGAATACCATAGAGCATCAAGCCTTATTAATCAAAATAATTCGTCCTTTCCGGAAGGCAGGTATACGCGTATCAATTTTTGTAGATCCGGTTTTGGAAATGATTGAGGCGGCGGTGACCACAGGAGCGGACCGAGTGGAACTGTATACGGAACCTTATGCAACCAACTTTGAAAGTAATGCCGTGGATGCGGTGTCAAATTACCGAAAAGCAGCCTTTAGAGCACACCAATTAGGCCTAGGGGTTAATGCGGGGCATGATTTGAGTTTGGAGAATTTAGCGTATTTCAAAGCAAATGTCACCCCCTTAGATGAGGTGTCGATCGGCCATGCGCTTATATGCGATGCTTTGTATTATGGATTGGAAAATACAATCCAGTTGTATAAGCGCCAACTAAAATAACAAGCTTTAAGCAAACAAAAAGAGACACCATTTAAGTATCTCTTTTATTTTTAACTAATCTGATAAAATAATGATTATTCTTTTTCGCCAGTCAATACTACTTGGCCTCCCGCTACTGAGATTTTTACTGAACTGATTTTTCCACCAGAACGAGAAAAAATGATGTCTGCATCATATCCTTGAATAGCCGTTGTAAATACGTCAGGAGTATTTGATGCTTTCAAAACTGCCCCTTCTGTTGGGTTTGTATCCGAAGAAATTAATAATTTTCCTTCTTTGACATTCACCATCATTTTTTTAACATACTCATTATCAGCCATCTTGAAAGTAGCTGCATATTCGTCAATAGAAGCAGCCGAACTTGCACCTTCTTTCTCTCCCAATAATGCATTGCCTTGAGCTTCGATTTTCAATCCTTTTACTTTACCTCCTTCACGCGTAAAAGTAATCGTCGCGCTCATTGATTCTAGTAAAAACTCATCTGCCGTTTTTCCTTTTGCCAACTCAGAATCAGGTAAACCTTCCGCAGAAATAATAACTTTGCCTTCTTTCACATTTACTTTTAACACTTTTACGTATGGATTTTCCTGCATTTTATATGAACCAGAAAATTCATCATTAGAGGCTACTTGAGCAAAAGTCTTGATAGACAATAAAACTACCGTTAACAAAACGGCTAAAAAACGTAGATTTTTCATTTTAAATTATTTTAAGATTTTGACAAAACTAATTGTTTTTTAATTATTTCTAATATAATAATTAGCTAAAATTGAAATATAAAAATATCATTTTATTGTTATTTTTTGTTAAGCCATTTTGAATTTAAATTGTTTTACTTAATTTGGCACTCCCAAATAAAATAAAAGTCAATTCGCCCAAAATAAAATCGATAGGAGACGCAATATGGAATAAAACTCTACGTTAACAATAATTAGAATTTATGATTAAAATTCATGTTAGCGATGCAGCGTTAATTTCAGCGTACATCCAAGGGGAAGACAAAGCGTTTGAGACATTAGTCAAGCGTAGTAAATCAAAGGTATTTACCAGTATATACTTGATCGTAAAAGACCGTTATGTAGCGGAAGATTTACTTCAAGAAACTTATATAAAAGCGATCGATGTGATTAAATCGGGGCGCTACAACGAAGAGGGAAAATTTTTACCTTGGGTTGCCCGCATCGCTCACAATTTAGCCATTGATTATTTTCGTAAGGAAAAAAGATATCCTACGATTGTATTAGAAGATGGTTCTAAGGTGTTTAACAGTTTTGATTTTGCGGAAGACTCAGCTGAGGATTTGCAAATGAAATCAGATCAAATCGCTAATGTTAGGGAGATGATCAAAAAACTACCAGAAGAGCAAAGAGAAGTTTTAGTTTTGAGGCATTATGAGGAATTAAGTTTCCAAGAAATTGCCGAACAAACGGGAGTTAGTATAAATACGGCCTTAGGGAGAATGAGGTATGCCTTGATCAACCTAAGAAAAATGATAGAAAAACAAGAGAGTGCCTATGACGCAAAACTTTACCCCAAATGACCTTATTAAAATCTTATATGAGCCTAAAGCAGGGCTCGATCAGCTTTTAAATTCTGAAGAATGCTCGGAGCTAGCATCCTTTCAAAAGGTAAAAGATAAATTGGAAGAGGCACTAACGGAGCCTTCTAATCAATCTGTAGAGGCTATTTTAGCTTATTCTAAAATTAAGTCGGCCCTACATTCCTGAGCGGAAAAACAATCTTAAATTAATTCTTACCTTTGTTCAAAGCACATTTGATGCAAAAGAAAGAGCGATTTCAAGCATTTATTTCCCACTTTTCGACCCGTTTTCCTACGGCCGAAACGGAACTTCATTATTCAAATCCATTTGAACTTTTAGTGGCTGTGGTTTTGTCGGCTCAATGTACGGACAAGCGAATCAACCAAATTACTCCTACCCTATTTAAGCGATTTCCTGATGCAAAGGCGCTTTCAGAATCTAGTGTCGACGAGATTTTTTCCTATATCAGGTCGGTTTCTTATCCTAATAATAAAGCGAAACACTTATTTGGTTTGGGCCAACGAATGGTCGATTCGTTCCAAGGGCAAGTTCCTGAGACGATGGAAGATTTACAAAGTTTACCAGGTGTGGGCCGTAAAACAGCGAATGTGATTGCTTCCGTCATTTACAACCAGCCTACCATGGCCGTGGACACCCATGTATTTAGAGTTTCACGCCGATTAGGACTTGTTCCAAAAACAGCAAATACACCCTTAAAAGTAGAACTATCCATTATCAAACATTTACCGGACGACATCATTCCAGTAGCTCACCATTGGTTAATTTTACACGGAAGGTATGTATGCTTGGCCAGAACGCCCAAATGCCAAGTTTGTGAAATCAGTCATTTTTGTGCTCATTTTGAAAAAATAAAATGATCGAATTCATCCAATTACATGGTTTAGAATATGCAGGAATAATCACGGCACTTTTGGGTGTTTTTTATTCCACAAAACAGCATAAAATTGCCTGGATTTGGAATTTCATCGCTTCCTTTATCTATGGGATTCTTTTTTATCAGGTAGGTCTTTATTCCGACATGGAATTACAGGGAGTATTTATGGCCATGGCTATTTATGGATATATGCAATGGAATCAACCCACTCAGTTGTTTGAAGTCAGTCAATCGAGTGGAACGAACCTTATAATCGGCATCGGAGGATCTGTTCTTTTTGGAATAATCTCAGGCTACTTGCATCATGACCTATCCTATGTTTCCTTCCCATATTTAGATGCGACATTGACAGGTTTTAGTATTTGGGGTACTTATTTGGCCGCTAAAATGAAAATTGAAAACTGGCTAGTATGGATTTTTGTGAATATTATTTACATCGGAATATATATTTATAAGGGGATGAATGGAACAGCCATACTTTACGTCATCTTCTTAATCTTTGCATTTAGAGGATTTTATACTTGGAAAAAAAAATTGTCATAGATTTTATATCAATAATTACCTAAATCAATCATATAAAATTATCTTTGTAGAAATGTTAACTAAAAATATTTAAAGGTTTGATCTTCAAGCGTTTTGGGTAAAATCTTTAATATTTACCATTCTTAATCATTCGATATTTATTATGGGAAACGAAGAAAAACAACGCTATTCGGCGGAGGAGTTAAAAGAATTTGAACAAATTATTTTAGAAAAATTAGCAGACTCAAGATCCGAATTAACTTATTTAAGAGAAACACTTTCAAAAAAGAACGACAGCGGAACGGATAAAACCTCGGGTAATTCAAAAGTCATGGAAGATGGGGCTGAAACTGCCGAAAAAGAAAACATGAACCAATTGGCCGTTCGATTGCAAAAATTCATTGGAAGCCTTGAAAAAGCATTAATGAGAATTAAGAATGGAACATATGGCGTATGCGTAGAATCCGGAAAATTAATTTCCAAAGAGCGCTTGCGTTTAGTACCACATACGCAACATTCCATTGAGGCAAAATTAAAACAACGATAAATGGGGATTTTTGATAATTCTAAACTTGTAGACTTGGTCACCAAATACATCAAAACTCAATTGGAGTTGGTGAAATTGGACATCCAAGAACGCTTAGAAGAATTATTATCCAGAATTTTTAAATTTATATTAGCTGCATTTGCGGTTGGGATTACCCTTTTATTTTTACTCTTGGGACTAGCAAATTTACTGAATGACTACTTTGAAAGTTCCTTTATTGGGTATTTGAGTATTTCAGGTTTAGCCCTAATTATTAGCCTCTTTATTATTTATTCCTTGAATAAAAAAACTCCAGATACTCCTTTGAATGATTTGGAGGAAGTTGACGAATTTACAAATGCCCACGAGAACGATCATGACTGAATTAGAGAATAAGCGTAAAGCATTAGAAGTGCAAGCAAATGAAGTGAAATCAAATATTTCGTTAGAAATGGACGATTTGAAAAAAATTGCTAAGGAACGCTGCAATCAAATATTAATTGCCGGAGGAATTGTTGCTGGAAGTTATTTGATTTATTCTCTTTTCTCAGGAGGAAGCGAGTCTAAAAAGGAGGATAAAAACGAATCGTCGTTTTTAGGGTCAGCCATTAAATCCTATTTATTAGCCGTCGCGCTATCGATGGCAAAAGATAAGTTAGTTGAATATCTTAGAAATCTCGAGGAAGAATCGGTATCAAAAGAACAATAAAAGGCTAATTTTCCATTAAATAAGCCTTAATAAATTCATTGATTTCTCCATCTAAAACTGCATCTGTATTAGAAGTTTGATGGTTTGTCCGATGGTCCTTCACACGTCGGTCATCTAATACGTAAGATCTAATTTGAGAACCCCATTCAATTTTCTTTTTACCAGCCTCCACTTCAGCACGAGCAGCATTGCGCTTATCAATTTCGATTTGGTATAGTTTAGACTTCAATAATCGAAGGGCCACTTCCTTATTCATCAACTGCGAACGTTCTTGTTGGCACGCAATGATAATCCCAGAAGGTTTGTGGGTTAAACGAACGGCTGTTTCTACTTTATTGACATTTTGGCCTCCAGCACCGCCAGAGCGAAAAGTATCCCAATCAATATCCGCAGGATTAATGTCAATTTCAATCGTATCATCTGCTAAAGGGCATACATACACAGAGGCAAATGAGGTATGCCGACGTGCATTTGAATCAAAAGGTGAGATACGAACGAGGCGATGAACCCCATTTTCAGATTTTAAATTACCATAGGCAAACTCACCATCCACCTCGATGGTCACTGATTTTATACCCGCAACATCTCCATCATTTTGGTCAACCAAGCGAATCTTAAAACCATTTTTTTCGGACCACATTTGATACATTCGTAACAACATGGACGCCCAATCTTGAGATTCCGTACCTCCCGCGCCCGCATTAATTTCGAGTACAGCGCTCATATTATCCCCCTCATCCGACATCATTTTTCGGAATTCCAATGCCTCTAACTTGGCCTCTAATTTTTCACCTTCCGCATCTACCTCGGCTTCGGAGGCTTCTTGCATTTCGTAAAATTCCCAGATGGTTTCTAAATCGCCTTGCGCATTGGCTAATTGGTCAAAGCCGTCGGTCCAAAACTTCAGTCCCCGCATCTCCCTCATGGTGGTTTCAGCCTTTGTAGGATTATCCCAAAATGCCGGATCCAACGTGACCGTTTCTAATTCTGAAATTAAATATTTTTTGTGATCGTAGTCAAAGATACCTCCTTAAAGCCTCTATTCTGGCTTTCAGGTCATTGAACCTGTCCTTAGTCATGTGATTTTCTTCTTTATAAAGTGCAAATATACCCGATTTTGTGCTAAATTGCGGCCTCATTCATATAAATCATTAATAAAATGGCGCAATCTTACGATTTGATCGTGGTAGGCTCAGGCCCTGGAGGTTATGTAGCAGCTATCCGAGCTTCTCAATTAGGTTTAAAATGTGCGGTAATCGAAAAGGAATCCTTAGGGGGAATATGCCTAAACTGGGGATGTATACCGACTAAAGCACTTTTGAAATCTGCCCAAGTTTTTGAATACATCAAACATGCCTCTGACTATGGAATTACAGTCAAAGGAGCCGAAGCTGATTTCTCAGCTGTCATTTCACGTTCACGTGGGGTAGCTGATAACATGAGCAAAGGCGTGCAATTTTTGATGAAAAAAAATAAAATTGACGTCATCATGGGAACTGGGAAAATCAAACCCGGTAAAAAAGTTGAGGTGATAGATTCAGAAGGTAAGTCAGTCATTTACGACGGAAAATACATCATGATTGCGACGGGTGCACGTGCTCGTGCCTTACCAAATATCCCCATAGACGGAGAAAAAGTGATTGAATACCGTAAAGCAATGAGTTTGGCAAAACGTCCAGATTCGATGGTCATCATCGGCTCAGGAGCCATAGGCGTAGAATTTGCGTATGTATATGCTGCGATGGGCACCAAGGTGACTATTGTTGAATTTCTTCCGAATGTTGTGCCCGTAGAAGATGAAGATGTTTCAAAAGAGCTGGCCAAGCAATACAAAAAAATGGGTATCGATATCTTGACCAATTCAAGTGTTGAGAAAGTAGATACCAAAGGAAAAGGTTGCAAAGTAAGTATTAAAACGCCGACAGGAAATCAAGAAATATCTTGTGATATTGTTTTATCCGCGGCAGGTGTCATTTCAAATCTTGAAAACATCGGCCTTGAGGAAGTGGGTATTATTGTGGATAAAGGCAAAATCCCTGTAAATGCATGGTACGAAACCAATATTCCAGGATATTATGCCATAGGTGATGTAACACCGGGACCTGCTTTGGCTCACGTTGCCTCAGCGGAAGGCATTATTTGTGTGGAGAAAATCGCGGGTCACAAGACAGAAGCTTTGGATTATAGTAACATACCGGGTTGTACCTATTGTACCCCAGAAATCGCTTCCGTGGGAATGACGGAGAAAAAAGCGATCGAAGCTGGATATGAAATTAAAGTGGGGAAATTCCCTTTTGTAGCCTCTGGTAAAGCGACAGCTGCCGGAGCTAGGGAAGGATTTGTTAAAGTCATTTATGATGCCAAATATGGTGAATTACTTGGCGCCCACATGATTGGATATAACGTTACTGAATTAATTGCCGAAGCCGTGGTGGTCAGAAAATTAGAAAGTACTGCATATGAAATCATGAAATCCATTCATCCACATCCTACGATGTCTGAGGCATTTAAAGGTGCCACAGAAGCGGCTTATGGAGAGGCAGTCGATTTATAATCAAATACTTATATAAATCAAAAGAGGAGCAAATGCTCCTCTTTTTTTATGCCTAAAAAATCAACCTCAATTACAGAGATCTCACTTTAATGCTCTTGTAAGCTACTTTACTTTTGGGATCATGTGCCTGAAGGGCAATTGTTCCAGCTTTGATTAAGCGTTGTTCTTGGCCTTTGCTACGTAATGGGCTTTCTGGTTGGGTGTAATCTACTACCGTAACCCCATTTATTTTAGTAACGATTCGATTTCCTTTAACGGTCACATTCAAATCAAACCACTCTTCATCTTTGACAAAACGCTCCGATGTATCTACGATATTATACAAAGAAGCCGTTCTGCGCCAATCCGTATGTGAGTTGTTTACTTGAACCTCATACCCTACTGAAGGAAAACCAACAGGTAAAAAATCCGTACATACATACAAACCTGAATTTGATCCAGGGAAAGTCATTACGGTTGCTTGAACTTCAAAATCTTTGAAATTATGATCACCCACTGGGCCATCATAAAACAAGTGACCACGAGGTCCTTCAATAATAATAGAACCATTTTCCACTCTAAATGAAGCTGGACTTTCATTAATTTTCCAATTATTTAACGATTTACCGTCAAACAATTCAACCCATTTTTTTCCTTGAGCTGATACTTGCAAAGTCATTAAAACCAAGAATACTACAATTACATTTTTCATTATTTATTAAGTTTAGATTTGATTTAAAGTTTAATTCCCCATTGAGCATTCATTTTTCTACCTAGTAAAGCATTTGCCGCGGCATCATTGAATTTCTCGGATTTGGGATTCCAAGTTAATGATTTGTTTAAGGCATATGCAATATTTCCTATGTTGCATACAGAGGCCGTTCTGTGACCAATCTCCACGTCACAAATAGGCATTGACCGATTTCGAATTGCGTTTAAGAAATCTTTATAATGGTTGTCACTCGCATACACATGCTTCTCATTAGCTCCAATAACACGATCTTTTAACTCCGGTTTTGAAGTTTCTAGTTTCTTTCTTTGAACACGTAAAGTACCTTCGGTACCTACAAATTCAATTCCATTATTCCACTCCCATGGCTGATGCGTCATGGTGATACCATTGGCATAAGTGTAGGTTAAAAATTCATTGCCGTTTGTTTTAGGAGCGTCTACTTTTACTGGACCACTTCCATCCATGTCAAGTGCCCATTGGACGATATCAAACATGTGCGCGCCCCAATCCGTCATACCGCCTCCACCAAATTCTTTGTATTTACGCCAATTTGGGAATACATCTTTGGATAATGGGGGAGCCAATTCTGAATTAAATGGGACCGCACTATTAGGTCCTAGCCACTTTTCAAAATCGAGTCCCATGGGCATTTCTTCAGCAGCTAAATCATAGGCGATGGGAGGTGGACCCACATTCACCTTAATTGATTTCACTTCTCCTATATATCCATTGCGAATTAATTCGGCAGCTTGTCTAAATTCAGGCCAAGAACGTTGCATCGATCCGGTTTGGAACACACGTTTATTTTTTCTAGTAGCATCCACCATCGCGCGTCCCTCTTTTACCGTTAATGAAAGAGGTTTTTCGCAATAGATATCTTTTCCTGCTGCTGCTGCACGAACCGACATAGCTGCATGCCAATGATCAGGGCTTGCGATGACCACTGCATCCACATTTTTAAGCGCTAACAATTCCCTAAAATCTTGATAGTTAGGTATTTCAGAATAGTTACCCAAAGAAGGCGTTTTCGCATAGATATCTTTTACACGGTCAACAAACTGTTTAGCTTTTGCTTGGTATACCTCTGAAATAGCTGTGATTCGAACTTCACCCGTATTCAAAAATGAATTGGATAGGCCTTTTCCTTGTTTTCCAGTGCCAATAAACCCTAAGTTCATAACGTCACTTGGCGCTAAATAAAGCGATCCATCTGGACGTTTACCTCCTAATACATGGCGAGGAACAATTAAAAAAGAACCGAAGGCAAGACTAGCTTGGGCTAGGAAATCACGTCTTTTAACGGATTGTGGTAATGAATTTTTCATATTTAATAGGTTAATTATTTTGTAAAAATATACTTTTTCTTTAAAAATCCTATTCAGCTATATCAGGTAAATATTGATTTACGTCGATCTGCTCTCCAAAAATTAAAGTAATAGAAGGAGAGTGCACTGCTTGAATAGTTTGGGAGATTTTCTGTGATAAAAAAAATGAATGCCAACTATGGGTAAAATAAAAAATAAGAGTCTTATTGATAATGTAAATTTAAAATAGTAACATTCGAAGATTTACTATATTTTAAACGAGAACTATGGCTCAAAAATTGTCTCGCAATTTTCAAGAAAAAAAGGAATTTAAGTTTTCGTATATAGCTGAAAACCAGGAAGTAAACATTCCTGAGGTTGAAGAAAAACAAATAGATGATGAAATATTTATCAAAAAAGCACTTCAATCAAATCCTAAATATGGTTGCGAATTATTATTCAGAAAATATTATAAGCCATTGTGTAATCATGCTATCAGGTATGTTTATTCCAAAGAAATAGCTGAAGATTTAGTTAGTGATGTGTTTTATAAATTCTGGAAAAACGAGTCTTATAAAAATATCACCACTTCTTTTCGCTTCTATTTATTTAGAAGTGTACGTAACACAGCTTTTACCTATTTGCGATCTGAATTTAATGCAACAGAAAAATTCGATAACATCAATTTCGTCGAAGTATCCGAAAATCTTAAAGCAGATAGTATTTGTATGTATGAAGAAACATTGCATCGAGTAAAGTTGCTCGTGGATTCAATGCCACCTCAATGCAAAAAAATATTTTTATTGAGTCGCTTCGAATCTAAAGGGAATAAAGAAATAGCTGCAGAGTTAAATCTTTCTTTAAAAACCATTGAAGCCCATATGGGAAAAGCGTTGGGAATCATGAGAAAAGGCCTAAAGGATTACCTAACGCTAATTTTTATTTATTGGTGTTTATAGGAATCCACATTTGAAATATATCACAATAACAGTGAAATAAGGAATGAAAACAGATATTAATAAAATAATGGTTTTTGATTATTTCGCAGGCAATTTAACGCCATTGCAGCGAAAAAAAATCGAAAACTGGCTACAAAGCCCGCAGAATGAAGAGCTTTTTTATTTATACTTAGAGGAATGGGAAAATAACAATTCTGAGTATGAGCCAGACGGAGACATAGCATTAGAACAATATGTTAATTATTTAAATTCCGAAGAAAAAGAGTTTTCGACTTCATTTTTAGCGAAAGAAAAAAAAGGAAAATTCAAGCCATTGACATTTAGAAATATAGCAGCCTCTTTACTATTGTTTGCTTTGATCGGATTATTAGCAACAAACGAATTATTCTATTTCAAAACTTATAAAAATACAAATAATGAAATTCAATCTCTGACTTTGGATGATGGGACGAAAGTCATATTAAATCAAAATTCATCCTTAAAAATTCATCGGTGGGGATTAACCAAAAATACAAGGGAAGTATATCTAATAGGTGAGGCTAAGTTTTTTGTCACACATACAAAAAGCAATGATCGCTTTGTAGTAAAAACCGATAAAAATTTCGAGGTGGTGGTGTTGGGAACAGAGTTTGCTGTTTCTTCTCGCACAAGGGGAGCGAAAGTCATTTTAAATAAAGGAAAAGTGCTTTTAAACTATGAGGAAGGTAAAAAAACAAAACATTTATTCATGAAACCCGGCGACTATGTTTTGTTTAATAAACAAAACAAGGCTAGTTTAAATACCTTTTCTGAGAAGCAATACCTGTCGATTTGGCAAGAAAAAAAGTTTGTTTTCAACAAAACTTCTTTAAAAGACGTGGCAATTATGTTGGAAGAAACGTATGGACTAAAAGTAAAGGTTTTTGGAACGGACCTAGCTAATAGAAAATTAATGGGCTCATTTCAAGCTGAGAATTTAGACGAATTATTAAATACGATATCTGAATTATTGAGAATAAATGTAATAAGACAAAACAATGAAGTGGAACTCATTGAGAAGTAACCAAATGAAATACAATACATCAAAATTTAACCTTAATTTACTATGAAAAAAAAACAACCAATTAACACAACCTATGGAATATTACTATTCCTATTGCTTTCGTGGCAGCCGAGTCACTCCCAAATTTTGGCCATGGTTCAGCAAACTAAACAAACTGAAACGTCCAAAAATGATTCAAAAAAGGCACTAGGATCAATTTTAGTTGACCTTGAGGGGATTTACCGAGCCAATATATTTTTTGAACTCAATACGGTTGAAAATATATTTGTAAATCCTAAAATCATCAGCACGGGATTAAGCCTTGAGGAAAATTTAGAAAATATTTTGAAGCCTTTGGGTTTAACGTATAAGAAGAATAACAAAACATCTTATTCCATTACCATTGACAATATTTATAAAAAAACGAGTACGATAAATTTTACTCCGGCAATTATTAATGAATCAGACCAGAAATTAGGGCCTCAAGTAAAAGGTAGAGTTCTTGATGAAAATGGAAGTGGCTTGCCTGGCCTTAGTATTTTAATTAAGGGTACAACTCGGGGAACATCGACGGACATCAATGGTTCATTTCAACTAGAAGTGCCAACTTCTGAAACCGTTTTAGTTTTTAAATATTTAGGTTACGAGACGAAAGAGGTTATCGTTGGCAATCAAACTAATTTAGAAATTTCATTAAAGCCTGAAAATAAGTCTTTGACAGAAGTAGTTGTCACAGCTTTAGGTATAAAAAAGCAATCTAAAAGTGTGGGATATGCAACAGCTACTGTTGGAACAGATGAAATGACTTTAAATAGAACTCCCAATTTCATGAATGCCCTTCAGGGAAAAATGGCGGGTGTCAATATAACCCCTTTAGGTTCAGGACCTGCTGGAACAAGTAAAATTAGAATAAGGGGTCAATCTTCTTTTGGCGGAAATAATTCCCCATTAATTGTCGTAAATGGCGTACCTATAGACAATACAAATAATGGAGCAAGGGGGGACGTTTCGGAAAGAGGATCCAATAGAACTTCAGATGGAGGAGATGGTTTAAGTAGTATTAACCCTGACGACATCGAAGCAATGACCGTTTTAAAGGGAGCGGCCGCTTCAGCCTTATATGGATCTCGTGCTAAGGATGGTGTTATTATGATTACAACAAAAACGAGAAGTAAGGGAAATGGCATTGCATTAGCATACAATTCTAATTTCACTTCGGAAACACCTTTAGATTATACAGATTACCAATACGAATATGGACAGGGTGAAAATGGAATAAGACCTACAACGCCATTTCCAACTTCTGGGCAATGGAGTTTTGGAGAGAAATTTCAACCTGGTATGACGCAGATGTTATTTAATGGAGTCACATTACCCTATGAGCCACAAAGAAACCAAATATCCCAATTTTATAGACAAGGCTACACTTGGACAAATACCTTAACATTAACTTCAGGTGGGGAAAATGGTGGATTTAGTCTTTCCGTAGCGAATTTAGATAATCGCACAATTTTGCAAAATTCAGGATATGATAGGAAAACTATAAATCTAGGATTTACTCAAACATTATCTAAAAGATTAACGATATCTGGAAATATTAATTACTCCAACGAATACAGAAAAAACCCTCCCAATATTGCAGAGCAGGATTATAGTCCTGTAATTATATTTAATATGGCGAATTCAATGCCATTAAGTGCATTAGAACAATATGCGGAGGATGCGAATGGAAATGAAACCGTTTGGTCACGTTTTACAAATAGAACCAATCCATACTTTGCATTAAAAAGGTTTGATAACATTACGAATGATCGAATTTTTGGAAATCTAACGGCTAAATTCAATTTTACTGATTGGCTATTTATTCAGGGACGATTGGGACAAGATTATTATTCAAGAGAGCAAGATTATAATTTACCCACGGGAACACAAAGACAAGTTGCAGCACCTGCAGGATTTGTTAATGGCCAATTTGTGCAAGATTCCAGAAATGTCAGAGAGTTAAATATGGACTTTTTGTTAGGAGCTAATAAAACCTTTGGTTCATTTGGGGTTAATTTAAATGTTGGTGGTAATCAAATGTATAGAAGAATAAGTCGTCACAATGTATTTATTCAAGATTTTTATACACGAGATTTATATACGATTGGAAATGGCAGACAGAGAGATGCGACATATGATTTTTCTGAGCGCCAAGTAAATTCCTTGTATGGTTCGGCAGAAGTCTCATTTAAGGATTATTTATTCTTAAGTGGAACGGTTAGAAATGACTGGTTTTCAACATTATCTCCCGAAAATCGCAGTATACTATATCCATCGATTACCTCCAGTTTTGTATTTTCTCAAGCATTTGCAAGCGCTCTTCCAGAGTGGATAACTTTCGGGAAAATCAGAGCGGCATATGCTGAGGTGGGTAGTGATACTGATGTTTCGCCATATGCAAATAACCTATTTTACGGGATAAATGCGCAACAATTTCCATCACCAGGCGGCGCGTCCCAACCATTGGCTAATATTAATGGATCTACGGTGCCCAATGCAAATTTAAGGCCCATGCGTGTGTCTGAAAAAGAAATTGGATTAGAGTTGAAATTATTTAATAATTCTCTTGGCCTGGATTTGACTTATTATGATAAGCTTTCCTCAGATCAAATTTTAAGAGCACAAACTTCAAATGCTGGTGGTTACTTATCTCAATTAATCAATGTGGGACAAAGTAGAAACCAAGGAATTGAAATGCTCGTGTCGATAAATCCAATCAAATCTCAAAATTTTAATTGGAATCTAATTTTAAACGCTGCTTACAATAAAACAGAGGTATTAAACTTAGGGAACAATGTAACTAATAATATGATTACCGTTGGTACAGCAGATTTCTCAGGCGAATTAAGACAGGTTGTTGGGAAACCGATGGGCCAACTTTATGGATTTGGTTATATGCGTGATGCTCAAGGAAGACAAATATTTGATATTGGTAACGGTAGGCCTTTGAGAACAACTGATCAAATAGCCTTTGGATCTGCCATTCCATTATGGGTGGGAGGTATAACCAATAGTTTTTCAATTAAAGGAGTGGAAGTTTCATTTTTAATCGATTTAAAATTTGGTCATAAAATGATTTCGGGTACAAATCATAATGCTTGGAGACATGGTTTATCAAAGGAAACACTTGTCGGAAGAGATGTTAATTATGTCATTGGGAATGGGGTGAATCTTAATGGTCAAGTTAATGCAACTAAATCAGGAGTACAAGCATATTACGAAACCGTACGATCCCAAAATATTGCAGAACAATTTGTGTATGATGCGGGACTTTGGCAATTACGTCAAATTATGATTGGATATGATTTGTCTAAATTTTTATCTAAAAAAACTCCATTCATAAAAGGACTTAGAATAAATGCGGTGGCAAACAATGTGGCTGTTATAAAAAAATGGGTCCCTAATTTACATCCTGAGCAATTTGGTTTCCCATCTGACAATTTAGTTGGCTTAGAAGCTACAGGTTTACCCATCACGAGAAATATCGGTTTTAACCTTAATTTGAAATTTTAAACGATACCTTCTTTACTTAAATTCAATATTTAAACTTCAATAAAATGAAAAATATACTAATTAGTTCTTTGATTCTTCTAGGCACAATCGGTCTAGCAAGTTGTGATGAAGGATTTGACAAAATGAATGTAAATCCAATAGCACTTACTGCGGTAGAACCAGCGTATCAATTAAATACTACGATTGTTAATACGGCACCTAGCTATGGTAATTTAAGCTATGAAACTACTATAGTTAAACAAATGATAACTCCGTTTAGTGGACAAGGATCTGCTGCAAACTTTAATCAAGATAATAGATCTGTAGCCTCTGGAAATTGGAATTCTTTGTACCAAAATAACATAAAAGAGTTAACAGACGTGATCGCAAAAACAAAAGATATTCCTGCTAAATCTAATCTATATAATATGGCCAGAATTTGGAAGGCCTATTCATTTATGATTTTAACGGATACCTATGGAGATGTTCCCTATTCACAAGCTGGTAAAAATTATTTAGAAGGCATTAGTGATCCTATTTACGATACACAAGAGTCTATTTATTCGGCTATTTTAACTGAATTGGAATCTGCGTCTGCGGCACTCGACGCATCTAAAGCAAAAGTAAGTACTGACTTACTATATGATGGTGATGTTACAAAATGGAAAAGACTAGGTTTCTCATTATTACTAAGAGCTTCTATGCGATTATCAAAAGTTAATCCTGCTAAATCTGCTGAATACGTTGCTAAAGCAGTAGCTGGAGGCCTAATGCAGTCCAATGCGGACAACGCCATTATACGCCATAATTCAAATTTTGCGAATCCCATTGGCTCCCAACTAAATGGAGGTCAATCTGCATTTTTTTACTTAGCTGAAGATTTTGTCGAATTTTTGAAGAAGGCAAATGATCCTAGATTAGAAGCTATTGCGGTTCGATATGTAGGTGCAACCAGTGGAGCCCAACAAATTGAGTCAAGAGCGAACAGAACAAAAGATATACAAGTGGGTGCTCCGTTAGGATATGATAATACGACTATTACAGTAGCCGTAAAAGAAAAGAAATTAGCTAGTTTATGGGATTATAGCCAATTAGATCGTACTAGGGTAGGTGGATTAAATGCCCCAAGTTTTTTAGTTACCTATTCTCAGACGCAACTTTTATTAGCAGAAGCTGTTCACAGAAAGTGGGCTACAGGAACTGCGTCAACTTTATATTCAAACGGAATTAAAGCCCATATGCAACAATTTGCATCTTATGGTGCTTCTTCAACAATATCTGATGCTGCAATCAATGGCTATTTACTTGCAAATACGCTGACGCCAGGAAAAGAATTGGAAGAGATCAATACTCAATATTGGGTTTCATCATTTTTAGTAGGTCCTGAGTCATGGGCTAATTTTAGAAGAAGTGGTTTTCCAGTATTAAAACCAAATTCTTTCCCAGGCAGTGACTTGAAAACTGAGCCTTTCATTCGCAGGTTAACTTACGTAGACGCAGAACTTAATGTGAACAAAGCCAATGTCCAAAAGGCTATTGAGCGACAAGGGGCAAATACTATGGATACCAGAATTTGGTGGGATAAAAAATAGTTTTGATTCCTACTATGCAAAGTCTTAAAAAACGAGTATTGAATGGGGAAACCCTTCACGGTTGTTGGTTAAATTTAGGGAGCCCATTGACCGCAGAAATTGTTGGTTTATCAGGTTTTGATTGGGTACTTATTGACTTAGAGCATGGCGCTGGAACTGAAATGACCACCCTGGCACAACTCCAATCCTTAAAAAGCACGCCGGCTGTTCCTATCGTCCGAGTGGAAAGCAATGAAGCCCCTAGAATTGGGCGGGTGTTGGATATGGGCGCCATGGGCGTGATGTGTCCCAAAATAAACGATGCTCAAGAAGCTCAAAAGGCAGTAAATGGTCTTTTATATCCACCCAATGGAAACAGAGGTGTGGCAAAAATGGTCAGAGCCACTGAATTTGGACTAAAATTTCAATCCTACTATGATTCTTCGACCGAGGAATTATTGGGAATTGTACAAATTGAAACCTCAGCAGCATTAGAAAATGTGGAAGAAATTGCAGCTGTCAATGGAGTAGATGTGCTATTTATAGGGCCTGCTGATTTAACCATGGAAATGGAGATTTTTGGACAATTCGACCATCCCAAATTTTTAGATGCGATCCATTTAATTACTAGTGCTGCGAAAAAATTTGGTAAGGCCACTGGAATTTTATTCTTCAACATTTCTGAGTATGAAAAATATCATGCGATGGGAATTCGATTTTTAGCATGCGGCGCCGATGCAACTTTTGTTGCCGAAGGGGCTAGAAATATGTCGAAAAACTTAGATGAATTGAGAAAAAATAAATAGATTTTTATACAAATCAATACGATATGACAAGCTTAGATCCATTAATTATTTTATTTATTGGCATTATTATGGTTGTTGGAGGCATCATTGGACTCAAATTACATCCATTTTTAGCTTTGTTATTAGGAGCCTTTTCCGTAGCGATTTTAACATCTCCTGAAGCGATTCAGCAGTTTGCCATCGACAAAGGACTATCCCCAACTGCGGCCTTATCTTTAGCAAAAAAGAGTGTAGGTGAACGCATTGCTACAGAATTTGGAAATACATGCGCTAAAATCGGGATATTAATAGCTATGGCCGCCATCATAGGCAAATGCATGTTGGAAAGTGGGGCGGCAGAACGCATCATCAGATCGATCCTTAAATTTACAGGAATAGATAAGGCTCCCATTGCGTTTTTAGTCAGTAGTTTCTTTCTAGGGATCCCTGTATTTTTTGATACGGTTTTATTCTTAATGATTCCATTAGCCAAAGCAATGACCTTTAGGATTGGCAAAAACTACCTATTACTAATACTGTGTATTATGGCGGGAGCCGCTATGGCAAATTCTCTGGTACCACCAGCGCCAGGGCCTCTTTTCCTGATCGGAGAAATGCACATCCCCATAGGTCTCATGATGATTGCGGGAACTATTGTCGGGCTGTTCACGATAACCTCAGGCTATTTTTTCGCAAAATGGGCCAATTTAAAATGGCCCATCGAATTAAGGGATTCGCTTGATGCCAAGTTAGAAGACATAAAAGTTATTTCAGCCAAGGAGACTGTCAAATTACCAAGTTTAGGAATTTCCCTCTTACCCATATTATTCCCATTACTATTCATTTGTTTGGATACGTTCATCAATGCATTTGTAACCAAAGGAGACACTTCAGGCAATTCTTCCTTATTGACATATACCCTTGCCCTTTTTAAATTTTTTGGGGATAAGAACGTGGCCATCATTTGTGGTGGAATTATTGCTCTACTGGTTTTAGTAAAAGAAAAAGGAAAAGATGAAAATTTGACATCGTTTGTGCAGGCAGCCTTAATGAGTGGGGGGGGAATCATTTTAATTACAGCTGCTGGAGGTGCTTTTGGGGGGATGCTCCAACAAACCGGAATAAGTAATAGGATTGCAGAAATGACAAAGGATTATCAAATAGCGCTCATTCCATTAGCATTCTTTATTGCTGCAATCGTTCGTACGGCACAAGGCTCAGCGACGGTCGCGTTAATAACCGCTTCAGGTATATTATCAGGTATGGCTAATAATGCAAACCTTGAATTTCACCCCGTCTACTTAGGTTTAGCCATTGGATGTGGATCTAAATTAGTTCCTTGGATGAATGATGCAGGATTTTGGATTATATGTAAGCTTAGTAATTTAACAGAGAAAGAAGCATTAAAAACGATAACACCCATGTTAGCCATCATGGGATTTACCGGACTTATCATCATCATTATTGGCGCAAAACTATTTCCATTGGTTTAAAAATTAGTTAAAAATGAAAAAAATTGGATTTATCGGCCTGGGAATCATGGGGAAACCGATGGCATTAAATCTATTAAAATCAGGGTTTGATGTAAGCGTTCTTAATACAAGTAAAGCTTCCTTTGAATTGGAAAAAGCGGGAGCGCATGTGTGCGCCAACCTTGAAGATTTAAGTGCAAAAAGTGAGGTGATCATTACGATGCTGCCGGATTCACCAGAAGTATTAGAAGTCGTAAACCAACTTGTTCACTCGATAAAACCTGGGACATTATTTATTGACATGTCCAGTATTGCTCCGGCGGCAACAAAAAATATCGATGAATTATTAAAGAAAAAGGGGGTAGAGGCTTTAGACGCCCCTGTTTCCGGTGGCCAAGTAGGTGCCATTGCTGGTAGTTTATCCATTATGGTGGGTGGGTGTGAAATGGCATTTAGAAATGCTTTACCTATTTTCGAAGCCATGGGAAAAAACATTGTACATATTGGAGAGTCGGGTGCGGGCCAAATAACAAAAATATGTAATCAAATGATTGTTGGAATAACGATACAGGCCGTATCTGAAGCAATAACTTTGGCAAAATCAGCAGGAGTACATGTTGAAAAAGTAAGAGACGTGTTGTTAGGCGGTTTTGCCCAAAGTAAAATATTAGACCTTCATGGAAAAAGAATGATTGACGAAAATTTTGTTCCTGGATTTACCGTTAATTTGCATAACAAAGATTTAGGAATTGCCTTGAAAACAAGTCAAGAATTAGGTTTAAACTTACCTGGGACTGAAATGGCTGCCTCCTCAATGGGAAAAGCAATAAAAAAAGGAAATGGGCATTTAGACCACAGTTCACTTATATTAAATTTAGAATCATAAAAATTAAACTATTTAAACACTAGAACTATGAAACGCAATAATTTCTTAAAAGCTATAACAGCAAGTTCTGTAGGAGCAACCCTTTTAAATTCCACAGATGCAAAAGCATCGGTAGAAGCGATAGCGGCCCCTAAGAAAACATTAATGACCGTAGGCTGCCAATCGGGTGGAACAACAATTGAGAATTTAGAATTTAAAGCTCGGCATGGCGTTTTCAATATTGATGGAGGAAGTCCCAAAACAATTGTAGGCAAAGGCTGGGACCTAGAAGATTCATTAGCTAAAAAAGAAGCTTGCGAAAAATATGGTATCAAATTAGACGCCTACCATTTTCCATTGACATCTGCCGGCATTGACAAAGTAGAATATCCGAATATCATGTTAGGAAAAAGCCCTGAAAGGGATCGGGAGATAGAGATACTCCAACAAATGATTCAGGTAGCTTCAAAGACTGGCATTAAAGTTTTGAATTACAATACGACTATTTTACCCGTTTTAAGGACAGGCCGAGTGGTAGATCCCAAAAGAGGAAATGTTGAATATAATGTTTGGAACTATCAAGATGCTTTAAAAAGGAATGACCCAAAAACAATTGCAGGCGATGTGAGTGTTGAGCAAATGTTTGAAAGAATTACGTATTTATTAGATAGAATTTTACCGGTTGCCAAAGAATACAAAGTCAAATTAGCGAATCACATAGCTGATCCGCCAACGCCCGTTGGATACAGAGGAATTACTAGATGGAATAGCCCTGACGTTTTTAAAGGCATTCAACGATTTGCTAAACTATACGACAATGAATACCATGGATTTAATTTTTGCATCGGATCCATCGCAGAGGGATTAAATGATCCAGCAAGCGAAATTTTTCCGATCATAAAATGGGTAGGTGAGCGCAATCAGATTTTCAACGTCCATTTAAGAAATATAAAGGGAGGATTTAATAACTTCCAAGAAGTATATCCAGATAATGGTGATATGAATTTTCTTAAGGTCGTACGGGCATTAAGAGATGTAGGATTTTCAGGCATGGTTATGCCGGATCACGTGCCTCACCATCATGATGATTTAAAAGGTAATCAAGCGTTTTCATTTTGCTATGGATATATCAAAGGCTTAATTCAAGCTGTAAGCGAAGAAAAATAAAAACATAAAAAAGGAGATCAAATTTGATCTCCTTTTTATGTTCGCTGTCAGCCCGCAGGGCATCTAGCACAAAGCCTAACACCATTCGCTTGATACTCCAAGTTCGGGAGTGACAGCTCCACTCTGTTTCGCTGTCAGCCCGCAGGGCATCTAGCACAAAGCCTGCCACTGTTCGCGCTGCGAACCGTGGCTTTTTTAATGGGCGTTCGTTCAATCTCGCTAGCGGAATTCACTTCCGCCCAATAAAAAAGCCTCCCAGCTTACGCTGGGAGGCTTTGTAGAGGGGAAGGGATTCGAACCCTCGGTCAGCTTGAGACCTA